>OHYP01001256.1_pt1 | contig 9131 bp, 4 predicted proteins | sample 1580341 | NCBI WGS metagenome assembly OHYP01 (sample SAMEA3882509, study PRJEB24775) | human gut metagenome | biome: human-associated habitat; feature: intestine environment; material: feces | place: Netherlands | collected 2009/2010 | reverse complement strand
TCATACGCAAAATCGCTCTGATAGTATGCGGTGTTCTGGTGCATAATGGCTTCCAGCGCAGCGATCACATCCATATTTTCAAATTTTTGCACGGCTTATACCTCCAATTCCTTTGTCTTTTCCCGTGGCGGCGTTTGCTTGCTCTGCTCCTTTTTTGCGGCATCCAGCTGTGCCCGGATGGACGGCTTTTTCGTTTTTGCGGCGCGGGACTTCTTGGCTTTCGGTGCCTTTTCCTCGGCCTTGACTGCGGCGGCAAGGTCCGTCAGAGAAATTTGTTCTCCGGCCTTTGCTTTGGCTTCCAACTCACCTAAAGAGGGCGCATTGTTCAGCACACCGTCAATCATGTTTTCGTTCTGTTCGGTGGAAAGCTCTGCGGTGCGCAGCGGATTTTCCCGTAAGAACTCCGGCACCTGCTGGAAGCCCACACTGTCGCAGTAGTGGGCGGTGTCCTGCCCATTCTGGTGCAGCACCACTACATCCGAAACAGACAGCGAGTGTCCCTTGAAGTCTGCTGGATGGTCTATATTGAATGTGCGGTAGATGTCCTCCAACGTGGTGCCAGCAGTCAGCGGCGCAAAGTAAACTTCTGCGTAGTTGGCCTTGTCCACAGTCCGGCCAGCGGCCTGCAGGCGGTCGTAAGGCTCAAAACGGTAATCGCGGGTGGAATCCTCATTGCGCAGCTGGTAGATGGAAAAGCTGTCCTGCTGCGGTGCCTCAAAACCTGCCGCCGCGTATTCCTCTACGGTCATTCCGGCAGCGGCCGCTTCCTGCGCGATCTCGGCCTGCACCTGTGCCTTGTAGTCCTGCAAGCTCTGGTCAAAGTCAGCCAGCTTGGGAGGTTCCGGCAAGTTATACTGGCCTTGGTTGAGCATCGGGCGGCAGTCCTGCACATAGGTCACAACTGCATTGTAATAGGCAGCCTGTTCCGGCGAAATGTTCTGTCCCTCCCGCAAAGCGGCGGTAGCCGTCTGCTCCATAGCGGAAAGATTGCAATGCTGTTTGAGGTACGGGATAAACTCGGTCAGCACCATTTTCCGCTCTGCCTTGTCTTGTTCCCACGCTTCCGGGCCTTTGTTGTGCAGAACAAAATTTTTCCAGTTTTCGTCCTTGGCGTAGTATTCGTGGTAGTTCTGGATATGCTGAACCAAAGAACCCTCTCCGTCACCAAAATCCTGCCGTCCCTCGTAGTTGTCGGGCTGGCCGTTCAGGGTAAAATCAATACGGAATGCGGTCTTGTCGTACCAGCCGCCCGTGTAGCCGTCCTTTTCCCGGTCCGTGTGCTGGGCGGTGTCCAGTTCTTCAAAGACGCGGTTTGCCACGGACAGCGGCATGGTTTCGCCGTCCTGCAGCTTGTCGCTTTCGCTCCACAGAATTGTGACCGTAGGCTCTGCGGCAGGGTCAGGAATTTTAGCAGGTTCGGGAAGTTCATTCGCTTTTTCGGTTGCCTCTTGGAACGCTGCCAGTTTATCACCCAACAGAACTTCCGACACTGTGGTTGTCTGCCCCAGCAGATTAAGTGCTTCCTGCCCGGCATCCGGCAGGGTCAGACCGGGTGCGTCCAGTTGGCCGCCGTCCAGAGCCTTATTATCCGGGCCATACAGGGTGTAGTCATAGCCGGAATCGCAGGTCTGGATGAACAGCGTATTGCCGTTGTCCAGCGCAAATGCAGCCTCCTGTGCAGTGGAAAGATCTGTTTCCCGCTGCTGGCGCAGTTCTGCCAGATGTTCGTCCAGTGCGGAGATCAGTTCATGGGCCGTATTGCGGATAATTTCCAGAGAGGCTTTCAACTCGGCCAGTTCCCGGCCCGAACTCCACCCGGCCACATAACCAAAGGAATACTCGGATGTGTCCAGCCCGTAGTGCTGGCAGACTGCATAAGCTACGCTTTCGGCCTGCACCTCTCGGGTGCGGCTGTCCGGGCGGTTGGTCTGTTCCGGGTCGTTGGGGTCGATGGCGTGGAGCTTGGCATGGGCAATCTCATGGATGGCTGTCTTGATGGTCTGTAACTGGCTCATGCCCTCTTGGATGGCAATGCGGTTGTCGAGCAGATGAAAATAGCCATGAGCGCCGCCCTCGATGTCCTCAAACCCGATTGGCACCGGGGAAGCCTGCTCCAATGCCTTGAAAAAATCTTGGTAGTCCTGCACGCTGCCGGACAGTTCATTCACGGCAATGGTCGGCAGCGGTTCGCCCTCGGTCTGGCTGACATCGAACACGGACACCACCTTGAAAGCCGGAATCTGTACCGTTTTTTCCTCGGTCAGCGGCTTACCGTCCTTGTCCAGAACCGGCTTGCCCTGCTCGTCCAGCTTTTCCATCTTCTGCTTGACCTTGTAGGGCGCAGGAGCAAGGATTTTGATGCCTTTTTCGCCTTTCTTCACAGTGCGGTGGAATGTGTCTTTCCACTTGTTGAAGCCCGCCACCAGCTGCCCGCCCTGCATGGCGATCAGCAAGGTATTGTTGAAGCTGTAATTATGAAATTTTGCCATCGTGGTGAGGTAGGCTTTGTAGCGGTCACTGTCGAACAACTGCTGAATCCCTGTTTCCAGCCGGTCCGTGATTTCTTTCATCCGTTCTGCGCTGTCCTTACCGTTCAGGATAATGGGAATAACTTTCTGCGGTTCTGTTTCAGGTTGAACAGGCGGCGGGATATTGGCTGCATCCCGCATGACTTCCGGCACAGGAAAGGACAGTACCCGGTATTCCTCCGGCACAGGCTGGCCTTCGTGGACTTTCTGCCACTCGTCCCCGCTTTTGACAAGGTAGCCGTACTGGGTGAATGCGCCCTGCTCCTGCTGGGCCACATACCGGCCAAACTGCGCCGTGTCGATGCCGCCTTTCCATTCTTCCGGCATATCCACCATGCCGGAGCGATTCAGGTAGTAATCTCCTAGCTGGGCAGGCCCGTGCACATCCGGCAGATGCACATAGTAGTCCACGTTTTCGGGAAAGTCGGTGATTCTCCCGATGCTGAAAAGCTCACTCTGCGGGGCTTGCAGGGCGGCGTTCAGCTCTGCGCGTTCCCCGGTAGAGAGTGTTTCCAGTCGTGATGCCAGAAAGTTCAGTTCGTCCACATTGGATGCCAGCACCATGTTATAAGGAATTGCAAAGCGTTTTTCTTCCTCGGCAAAGTAGCCGGAAATGAAAAGGCCCTGCGGATTATCGGACGAAATGCCGATTTGCCGCAGGGCTGCTTGTACCTGTTCGGTTGTGGTAGGCAGGTCCAGCCAGACGCCATCCCTGCCTTGCTGCTGCCGATTTTGCAGCTGGATGGAAAATAATTCGCTCATTTGGTCATACTCCTTTTTTGCTATCCTACGGATAGAGAGAGCCGGTTATGGCAAAATGAATGCTTCACCTTACCATAACCGGCCCTCGTATTTTTCCTTACTCTTTACGCTCTACCCGGTAATTGACGTACTTGCCTCCCGTATCTGCCAGAAGCACCGTTGCATCATAAGTTTTGCCTGTTTTCTCGGAGTAGAGGCCCTTGACCTTTGCCTTACCGTTTTTGAGCAGAGCAGCGGCGATCTTCGGTGTGAACGCCTTTTTCCGCTGCTCAAAGAAGCGGTCATTCTTCCACATCACGAACTGACAGCTACGATTCCCGCAGTAGAAGTTTTTCTTGCCCTCATAGACGTTTTCACTGCACCGGGGACACTTGCCGATAATAACCCGTTCCGACTGGAACAGGTTTTGCTTATCTGCACTGATACAAGAATAGGTCTTGACCAGCTGGCGCACCTGCGCTTCAATTTCGGCCATGAACTCGTCCGCGTCTGCATTGCCCTTGGCAATCTCGGTCAGGCGGTTTTCCCATTCGGCGGTCAGGACGGGAGAGGTCAGGCTTTCCGGCAGAACCACCGCCAGATTGATGCCGTCCTTGGTGGGGACAAGCTGCTTGCCCTTGCGCTGCACAAAGCCCATTTGCACCAGCTTTTCCAGAATCGCCGCACGGGTGGCCGGAGTACCCAGCCCCTTGCGTTCCGCTTGGCCCAGGCCACCCTCTCTTGCTCCTGCGGAGCAATTCACCTTGTCCTCCGGCATATCCTCGGCCCCTGCCCGCTCCATTGCTGACAGGAGCGTATCTTCGGTGTAGGCTTTCGGCGGGGACGTGAAATGTTCCGAAATGTCAGTTGTCACGGAAAAGTTCTGTCCCTCGGCCAGTTCCGGCAGTGCGTTCAAAACTTCTTCCTCGGTATCGGCTTTCAGGGTGGCGCGGAATCGCTGGTCGATCTCTTTCCAGCCGAGAATAAGCACCGTTTTTCCCTTGGCGGTGAACTCGTTCCCTGCACAGGAGAACACAGCAGTCACAGTTTCGTACTCATGGGGTGCAGCCACCGCGCAGAGCAGCTTGGAGCAGACAAGGTTCATCAGCTTGCATTCACTCTCGGCAAGACCAGTGAAACCCTGCTTTACAAATTCGGACGTGGGGATGATGGCGTGGTGGTCCGATACCTTTTTGCTGTTCAGCACCCGGCCCACATCCGCAGTCAGTGCAAGCCCTTGGGCAATGGGCAGCAGCCTCAGCAGGTCAGACACAAGATGTTGTGCTGTCTGGCCCATATCCTCGGTCAGATATTGGCTGTCTGTGCGGGGATAGGTCAGCAGTTTCTTTTCGTAAAGCTGCTGGGCGTAATCAAGGGTCTGCTTGGCCGTGAAACCGAACAGACGGTTTGCCTCCCGCTGCAAGGCCGTCAGGTCATAGAGCTTAGGCGACTGTTCTGCCTTTCTCTCACGCTTGATAGAAGTACAGATGGCAGATGTTCCGGCACAAGTAGCTTTCAAAGTGTTGGCCTCGTCCATGCTGGCAATGCGCCCACTGTCCGCTTTCAAGCTGCCGGACTGGATGCCGACCGTGTAATACTTTTCTTTTTGGAAGCGCAGAATTTTTGCATCCCGGTCCACCAGCATTTTCAGTGTCGGGGTCTGCACCCGGCCCACGGTCAGGGTCTTATGGTACAGCACCGAAAACAGCCGTGTTGCATTGATGCCCACCAGCCAATCCGCCTTTGCGCGGCAGAGGGCCGATTGGTATAGCGCATCGTAGTCCGAATCCGGGCGCAGGTTTGCGAAGCCCTCCCGGATAGCAGCATCCTCCATGCTGGAAATCCAGAGCCGCTTCACAGGTTTTGTGCAACCGGCCATTTGGTAGACGAAACGGAAAATCAGTTCTCCCTCCCGGCCTGCGTCTGTAGGATAGTTCTCGGAGGTGACTTTTCTGACATTGTTACTCGATGGCATCCAATGGGCCGATAAAGCGGTAGAAAATCTGGATTTTCTGGACGTATTCGCCATCGACCTTTTCCGCTTTGGATACCAGAATCTTGTCAATCAGCTGATGCAGAATCTTATAGTTCAGTTCGGTGATGCCAGCGTACTTGCTGACTTCATCAATAAAATCCTGAATCTTGTCCAGCTGATCGTGTTCAGCACGGCCTTCCCGCTCGTACTGCTCAATCTTCTCGGTCAGTTCAGCCTGTTCTTTGTCGTAGCGATCTGCAAGCATTTGAAAACGTTTCTCCGGGAGAAGTCCCTTTGATACGTCCTCATAAAGTTTTGCATACAGGTCTTCGATTTCTGCGATTCGTGCTTTACACTGCTTCAAATCCCGTTTGTGCTGCGCCCGGTCAGAGGACACCCGGAGGTGCATCTGATTTGCAATCTTCTTCACAAGGGCTTCCCGATTGCTCACAGCGGCCTTTGCGTGTGCCTGAATGTCCGCAAAGACAGCTTCATGCAGAACACGGGCTTCCAAATTATGAGAGTCACAGGCTTTCGCACCATATTTCCGATAAGTGCTGCAACAATAAAAGGTCTGATCCAGAACACTGTTACGTTTGCGCCTGTGCTCGACCTTGACTAACATCGTTCTGCCGCAGTCTGCACAGCGGACGATGCCTTTGAAGATATTGTCGTAGTCGGTCTTATCGCACATAAAACTACTGGAACGGCTGTAAAGGATTCGCTGCACGTTCTCCCAACGGTCTTGTGGGATGATTGCTTCATGTGTATTCGGAACGATAGCGCGTTCTTCAAACGGAATATAACGCCGCTTTTTGGATTTCATGGACACGGTGGGCTTGGCTTCGTAGATGATGTGTCCGGCGTAGACTGGGCTGTGCAGAACCTGACTGATATAGGCACTGTCCCAATCATACATCTTTTCATCATCAATAAAGCGGCCAAACATCTCTTTCTTGTAGTAACACGGCTTCAAGACTTTTTCATCGTGGAGCCGCTTGGCGATGCGGTGAAGCCCCAGCCCTTCCTCTGCCATTGAATAGATATACTCAACAACGGGGGCGGTGTTCGGGTCGATCACAAGGTGATTGTGGTCGGCAGGGTCTTTCTGGTAGCCAAACGGTGCGCCGCTGGAGATATACTTTCCACTTTTCTTGCGTGTCCGAAGGGCACTCTTGATCTTTCGGGAAGTGTCTTTGGCGTACATTTCATTGATGATGTTTCGGAACGGGGCAATATCCATCTGAGATTGCTCGTTGGAATCATAACCATCGTTGATTGCAATATAGCGGACACCGTGTTCAGGAAAGAAGATTTCCATATACGTTCCGGTTTCGATGTGGTTGCGTCCAAGTCGGGACTGGTCTTTGGTAATGACTGTTGCCACCTTTCCTTCCCGGATATCATCCAGAAGTTCCTGAAAGGCAGGGCGGTCAGAGTTCGTACCGCTGTAACCATCATCAACATAGTACTGGCAATTCCCGAAACCGTTGCGTGTGGCATACTCCATAAGCATCGCCTTTTGAGTGCGGATGCTCAGGCTTTCGCTGTTTGAACCGTCATCTTTTGACAGCCGGCAGTATAAAGCAGTTACTTTTTTGTCCTTTTCCATGTGTACCTCCATAATGGAAAAGAGACCTCATCAATCACATTGTAGCGGATGCTGCGTGATGATGCAAGCCCTTTTCCGCAGTAAAACGTCCAATTAGCCAGCGGCGAGATACGATTCGGCAGTTTTACGAATTTCTTCTTCCGCAAGCCGCTGAAAAAGCGTATTCATCGGCACATTGCCGATATAATGGCGTTCCACGATCAGGCGCACGGACTTCGGACTTCTCGGCGCACGTTTGCGTGTGGTGGGCTTCTTCTCAGATTTTTCTTTGTTCAAGGGCAGACCTCCTCATTCATGTGGTGCAAATACGGAAAGGAATGGATGGATTCTATTCGTTTTTCTCTTTTTGTTTTATTACGTTGGTTAGGTAAAAGTTTTCTTTGATACAGTCTTTAAGGCTGCTATACTGCATAGGAAAAATATCTTTTGCAGATGCCATTAAGAATCTGCATCACAGAATCGTGATTTTGGCGGTTCTTGAATCGTGAAAAACGCAGAACTATTCAACATTTGGAATTTTCACAAAGATGTGATTGGGCGAAGAAAACCGCGTTCGTCTGCGCTCAATCAATCCCGCAGCGTCCAATTCCTTAAGCGCACTGGAAACACTGACAGTGCTGCGCCCTAGCTGCTCAGCCAAAGAGCAAATCGTAAAAATGACAAACACGAATCCACGTTCATCTATCCAGAGATTTTTCTGCGAGAGTGTGGCACGGTCGAGTAGCAACACATAAGTCATTTTTGCAGTCTGACTCAGGTCAAGTTCCAAAAGGAAGCATGGGTATGGGAGAAACGGCGGCAGCGGAGTTTGCGTGGTAAGATATTCTGAAATGTTGATCACCTCCAGCTGAAGCAGAAATCAGGAACAAAGAGTATGTAACGAGAATTGGAGGGTTCCAATTCTCCAGTCGCAGAAAAGCACGAAACAAGTGCTCAACTGCGTTAATAAGTTAAGGTCTCCCATATTGGTCCTCGACTTCCCTAGGAGTGGGGAATCGTCCGGCGGCGGGCTTGCACCGCACCATTGGCATTTCAGCCACCCCGTCTTCGTTATGACCGGGCTGCGAGTTACAGAAGTACCTTTTGTGAAGTACCGGACGATTGAACTATTCACTTGTCAAGGAACATATGGAAGATTTCTGGACTTTGACGGACGAAAAACATCCTTCTACTTGGTAGCCGATGAAAAAGGCCATTTCGTAGCATTGCAAGCAATTTTGTAAACAAAACGTCATAATAGTCCGAGAATGGTCTTGAAAAAGATGCCCTACACTTGGTAGGCATCGAGAACGCCTGTTTCGTAGCATTGGTGAGAAACTTGTAATTGAATTGTAATTCTTGAGACCAAATCTCCGCTTTTGAAAAAATCCTCTCAATAGGTAGGCAACGAAAACAGCCCAAAGACAACCATCTTTTTGAGAATTAACAAAAAGGTCACAAATGACCGGCTTTCAAAGAGGCGCTTCTACTATTAACAGAAAAAGTGGCCTAAAATGGGGGGTGTTGGAGAAAATTTCTGCCTTAAAAGTACGCCTCTACTCACTAGCCAGCGAGAATAGCCAAAAGCCAGCAAAAAACAAATGAATTATGTACTTCTGCCACTGATTGCAACGGCATATCGGTGACAGAAAGATCGTTTAGAGCGATTCTTCGCGGTTTGGGGTGGTAGAAATCGTTTTGTAGTTGGACTTTTTCTGCTGAAGCTGCTCCAGCTGTTTCAGCACCGATTCCTTCTCCGGGGGCTTGCCGCCCGGTGTGGAAAGCTGCTGCTTATTCAGCACCATGTCGATATACTTGCGGATATTTTTCAGGGCAGAGACATCCGGCTGCAAGGTTTCCAGTTTGGTACGCAGTTCTGCGCTGCCGGATTGCAGCGCAGAAAATTCGGCATCCAATGCCGAAAAATCTACCGCTGTGCTGCCGTTCAGTTTCATCAGAGTGCGGACAGCTTTATTAAAGGTGTCCAGCTCCTCTTTGTGCTGGGCGGCATAAGCGTCCTTGGTCAACTTGAAGTTCTTCTTGATAAAGGTGTCGTGGATGGGCTTCAGCTTGGCATGGGCGGCGGCAGCATCCTTGATCTGGGCGATTGCCCGCATACGGTTTTCGTTCTGCTTCAACTGCCTACGGAGAGGGGCGGCGGTCTGGTTCAGGTTAGAAATTGCGGTATCCAGATTCTCAATGGTGTTCAGAGAATGGGCTTTCAGATAGTCCACCGCCCGTTTGACTTCCTCAAAGTCTCGGACAGTGCATTTCAGTTTTGCCTTGCCAGACCAAT
>OHYP01001246.1_pt1 | contig 9193 bp, 8 predicted proteins | sample 1580341 | NCBI WGS metagenome assembly OHYP01 (sample SAMEA3882509, study PRJEB24775) | human gut metagenome | biome: human-associated habitat; feature: intestine environment; material: feces | place: Netherlands | collected 2009/2010 | reverse complement strand
TCTTCGACCTTCATCGGCGACGAAGCGTACGGCCTGCGGGGCATCAACATGCGCAAGGGCGCCGTGATGACATGGCTGGCGATCCTGATACACCCCTACGTTTCGGTCTCGGAGTTCATCCTGGGGCACCGCCGCAAATATTTCAACCCGGTGGCGATCCTGCTCATGCTCTCGACCTTCTACGCCGTCGTGTTCGCCCTCGTGAGCAAGGAGTTCACCCCTACGGCCCGGGCCGACTCCCCCCTGTTCCGGTGGCTTATCTGCTCCTACTACGACTACGCCACGCTGCACCCCGCGGCCAACATGCTGCTGATGCTGCCGTTCTATGCACTGGCGATGAAAACCGTGTTCCGCAGGCGCTCCGACCTCAAATATGTGGAATACCTCTACATCGGCATCTTCCTGTCGGTGTTCGAAATCACGCTGATGATCCTCGCGCTGCCCGCCGAACTGTTCATCCCGTGGTACAGTTCCTTCTACATGCAGATGCTGCCCGTTTTCATCTATACGGGATTCGTATTCCGGAAACTGTTCGGGCTGAAGAAGAAAGGCGCCGTCCTGCGCACGCTGCTGGCGAACGGACTGCAATATGTCTATGCATTTTTCGCAGCCCTGGGCTTGTTGACGCTGTCACTGGGCATCTATTATCTGGTCGCCCCCGAAAAATTCAAGGAGGAGCTCAATATCCGCAACAGGGACGCCAGGACAGAACAGGTCGAAGGGTCGCAGCAGGGAGAAGGCGCGCTGAACGACATCCTGAACGGATTCTTGGACGGACTCCTCCATGAGGACGAAGCGGATAAAAGCTCCGGAAAGGACGGGGAGGACACCGCAGGCACAAGAGATGAACCACAAAAAGATGTCCCGGAAAACAGACCGGAAACGGAAAAAACCGCAGCAGCAGGGGACAATCCCCCTGCGGGAAACACCGCAGGTCGTCAGGGCGGCGGGAAGACCTTGCCTGGAAAGTAAGTTGTGGGGAGCACCCCGAAGCGGCGATGCGGCAAAGCGGTAGCCCGGGAAAGCGGCGAATTGCTAAACGCGCGCAAGTTCAGACGGGCATACAACCCGGGATAAGGGAAAACCGAGATGCGGCAAGGGCGGAAGAACAGGGATCGCGGAGCAATTGACCCACACTACAACGTATAGACAAAGGGGGTCTGCAGCCGCAGGTTCCCTGCTTTTTGCGCATCGTCGAAAAGCCCGAACACGGCCGAGCCGCTGCCCGACATCGAGGCATAGACCGCTCCGGCCGCAAGCAGGCTGTCACGGGCTTCGCGGATGGCAGGATGCGCCGCGAAGATATGCGGTTCGAAATCGTTGGTCACCAAACCCTGCCACTCCACCACAGGCCGCCGCAAGCGCTCCGCGAGGGGCACTTCGGGCACATGCGGACGTACCCCTGCGTAAGCCTCGCGCGTCGAAACGCCCACGTCGGGTTTCACGACAACGAGCGTCATTCCCGCCAGGCAGAGCGGGTAAGGCTCCATGATCTCGCCCCTCCCGGTGCAAAGCTGCGGGGTATTGCGCACGAAAAAAGCCGTGTCGCTACCCAGCTCGGCGGCAAGGGCGACCAACTCCGCCTCGGCAAGCCGCAGGCCGAAAAGCCCGTCGAGCGCCAGCAGTACGGCGGTGCCGTCGGACGAACCGCCCCCGAGCCCGGCACCGAAAGGCACCCGTTTGTCGAGGCGTATCTCCACGCCGTCCACGCCGTAGCGCTCCCGCATCAGCTGGAATGCCTTGACGCAGATGTTCTCCCCGGGGGCGCAATCCACCGCCAGCCCTTCGGAGAGGAACCGCACGCCGGGCACGGCTGTGCGCGTCACCCCGACCACGTCGTACAGTCCCCGCACGGGGAACATCACGGTCGACAACTCGTGGTAACCGTCCTCACGGCGGCGCAGGACATCCAGCCCCAGATTTATTTTGCAGTTTGCATGCAGGATCATACGGCAAAGATATAAAATTTGTACTTTTGCCCTATGAAATTCCGCACCGAAATCGACATTGCGCCCCTCGGGGTGAAAATCGGATACGGGAACCGCATCCTGGCCCTCGGTTCCTGCTTCGCCGAACACATCGCGGGACGGCTCGCCGAAGCCCGGTTCCGCATCGTCACAAACCCCACGGGCATCCTGTTCAACCCGCTCTCCATCGCCGCCGCGCTGCGCAGCTATGCGGACGAGGCGCCCGTACAGCATTCCGAGCTGGACTTCGACGGCGAACTGTGGTTCCACTACGGGTTCCACGGCTCTCTCTCGGCCGCGTCGCCCGACGAGGCGCTGGCTGCGATGAACGCCGCCCGCAAGGCAGGCGCCGAAGCCCTGCGCCGTGCCGACCGGGTATTGCTGACCCTGGGCACGGCATGGGTCTACGAACACAACGGGCAGGTGGTGGCCAACTGCCACCGGCAGCCCGCGACCGAATTCGTACGGCGCAGGCTGGGCGTCGCGGAGATCACCGGGGCATTTTCAGCCCTGCTCGCAGGGCCGCTCGCAGGGAAAGAGGTCATCCTCACAGTCAGCCCCGTGCGGCACCTCGGCGACGGGCTGGAGGGCAACGCCGTGAGCAAGGCCGCGCTCCGCCTGGCAGCCGAAGAGCTGGCCGCGGCGCACGCCGCCGTCCACTACTTCCCGGCCTACGAAGTGCTCAACGACGACCTGCGCGACTACCGTTTCTACGCCGACGACCTGGTGCACCCCTCGGCGCAGGCCATACAATACGTCTGGGAAAAATTCATCCCCGCAGTGCTCTCGGACGAGGCACGACGCCTGCTCCCCGACGTGCGGCACATCGTCGTCGCGGCGGCGCACCGTCCCCGCAACCCCCGCAGCGAGGCCTACCGGGAGTTCTGCCGCCGCAGGATAGGCGAGATCGCGGCACTGCCGCAGGTCGATTTTCAGGCCGAGGAGGAATATTTCCGCAGATGTATCGAAATAAATTCGTAAATTTGCGGCCAATCACACACACGCAATGAAGCACAGGATCATTTTACTCGCCATAGCCGCCCTGGCGGCATTCGAAGCCGCGGCGGCACGCCCCCGCCTGGTCGTCAACATCGTCGTAGGCTCGATGCGCGCCGAAGACCTCGGCCGGTATGCCGGCAACTACGGCGAAGGCGGGCTCAGGCGCCTGCTGGACGGGGGCACGGTCTTCGCCGACAGCCGCTACGACTACCAGCAGACCACGACGCCCGTATCGCTCGCCACGCTCACCACGGGCGCCATGCCTTCGACGCACGGCGTAATCGGCGCCCGCTGGCGCGACTACGTCGAAAACGACGCCGTGGAACTGATCGCCGGGCGCAAGGGCCCGGGGCCCTACAACCTGATAGCCCCGACGCTCGCCGAGGCGCTCCTGCAACACGAGCCCGGAGCCAAAGCCGTCTCGGTTGCCACCGAGGCGATGTCGGCGGTCATCATGGCCGGGCACAGCGGCGAGGCCTTCTGGCTCGATTCGGCGCGCTGCGGCTGGGAAACGTCGCCCTATTACGCCCCCGAAGTACCCGAATGGGTAGCCCGCAGCAACCGCGAACGCTACAACCTCTCATACATCACCCCCGAGTGGCGCACGCTCTACGAAAAGGGACGCTACCTCAACACCCGCAACTGGGACATCGTTCTCACAGGCAAAAGCAGGAAAGACAAGGACGAGCCGGGGGAAGGGCGCCTGAAACTCACGTCGGACTACGACAAAATGCTCTACACCCCGGCGGGCAACACCGCCGTGCTGGGCTTCGCCAAGCAGGCCATCGCCCAGTTCAAACTCGGCGACGACGCGACGCCCGACCTGCTGAACATCTGCCTCGACACGCCGCGCCGCATCAGCGAGGCCTACGGCCCCGAGTCGGTCGAGGTCGAGGACATGTACTACCGCCTGGATCGCGACCTGGCCGATTTCCTGACCTTCGTCTTCGCCCAGGTCAGAAACGGCGAGGTGCTCGTCGTCTTCGACGTGGACGACTTCAAGCAGGTCAACGACTGCTACGGCCATCTGAAAGGCGACATCTGCCTCGCCGAGATCGCCGCATGCATCAAGAAGGCCTACGCCCACTACGGCTTTTGCTACCGCACGGGCGGCGATGAATTCTGCGTGCTGCTGAAGGACGAGGAAAGCGAAGCCCGCTGCGCAAAAACGATGCAAGCTTTGCTGGCAGAGCGGCGCAAGGTGTTTGCCATTTTGCCGACGGTCTCCCTTGGCTCTGCTGTCTTTTCCGGGGAGGACGTGGTCGAAGTGAAGGACCGCGCCGACCGCGCGCTCTACTGCGCTAAAAAGGAACAGAAGGCCCGCGCTGCAGCGGCAAAGCCCGCAGACAGCAGGGAGAAGGATTGAACAGATCATACAGCGGGGAAACCCCGCCCGTACAACAGAAAAACGGAGGAAACACCGATGAATACAGATTGGAACAGCCCGCAGGGCGATTTTGACACCGCTGAAAAGCAGGGGGAGTTGCTGATGCTGCTCAGCCGACAGCAGGTCACCGTGCACACATGGGACGACCCGGACTTTGACTACATGGAAGAGCAGGATCTGGCACTGGTGGTGCAAAGCCCCTCCGGCACAGAGGATCTGCTGATTGAACTGTGCGGAGAGTTCTCGGTGTTTTTTGAAAAGTGGCACGGCGAGTACGCCGCTACCGCCGAGGGCTACGCGCAGCTGCAGCAGGATATCACCGCCATTCTGGACGGCAAGGCGGGCGCGTTGAGCCTGTACACGGAAAACGGCTGGCAGGGCACGGTGCTGTGCACCGAGCTGCCCGGCGCAGAGGACGCCGGAGCCGCTGCGGCGCTCAAGCGCTGCTGGCAGGCGGCAAAGCCGGACGCCGCCCTGCCTGCGGGTAGTCGGCTGGAGCTGGTGTGCTGGGACCCGGCACAGAACCGGAAAGTACAGCTCCCGGCAGAATAATAGAGCAAAAAGGTCGCTGCACAAAATGCGTGCAGCGACCTTTTCTTATACGATTTGTTGTTTCTTTTTGCGATTCGCCATATAGTTTGCAAATGCGGAGGCCGCAGTGCCCAGCGCGATGCCCAGCACTGCGCCGCCGAGGACATCGGTGGGAAAGTGCACATAGAGGTACAGCCGGGTAAAGGCGATAAAGGCTGCCAGCACCAGCGCGGGCGCGCCCAGCTTCCGGTTTTGCAGCCAGAGCGCGTAGGCTGCCGCCACCCCGGAGGCGGTGTGCCCGGAGGGGAAGGAGTGCCCGTGCGGACGCGCCACCAGCATGGTGATGGAAGTGTTGAGATCACAGGGGCGGGGACGGGCGAACAGCGGCTTGAGGAAGAAGTGCCCCGCCGCCATGTACAGCACCAGCGCCACCGCCATGGCAAAGCCCGCTTTGCGGGTGCGCCGGAAGAGCAGAAGCAGCAGGGTGAACGCGATCCAGATCTCGCCGTGAGCACCGGCGTAATCAAAAAAGATGGAGATCGTGTTCATTACCGGGTTGCGGAACTGGTACAGCCAGTCCAGAAAAGCAAACTCAAAGGGCATGGGTTCCTCCTTTTGGGCGGTGAGAGAGCGGACTTTTTATACAATATAGCATATAAATGTTAAAAAATACAAAATGTGCTGTGAATTTACTCTTGGAGCGGGGGGAATTCCGTTTCCATCTGTTCTAAGGTGGGGTAGCTGTCGATGGCGCCGTGGTGCTGCACGCTGATAGCACAGAAGCGGTTGGAAAAGGCCAGATATTCGGTCAGGCGCTTGCGGGAAAGCTTTGGCAGCTCGGCGGCGGTCACGCCGTCCCGCTGCAGCTGCCACAGGAACGAGCCGATAAAGCCGTCCCCCGCGCCGGTGGTGTCCACCGCCGTCACCTTGGGGCAGCGGGCGCGGGCACTGGCGGTGCGGGTGTAGGCGCGGACACCCTTGCTGCCGCAGGTGTACAGCACCAGCTGCACATCTCCAGTAAAGAGCGCGGGCAGTGCAGCTTCAATATCCTCCGTGCCGGTGAGGAAGGGCAGCTCCTCATCCGAAAGCTTCAGGATATGGGTCAGGGGGAGAAACTGCCACACGGTCTGGCGCAGCTGCTCCCGGTCCGGCCAGAGGGGAAAGCGGAGATTGGGGTCAAAGCTGAGGATGGCGCCCGCTTCCCGCGCGGCAGTGATGGCAGCCAGATGGGCGTAGCGCATGGGGCTGTCCACCAGTGAGACGCTGCAAAAGTGCAGGGCAAAGGCCTGCGAGAACCAGCCCGGGTCGATCTGCTCCGGGGTATACAGCAGGTCTGCGGAGGGCTTGCGGCAGAAGCTGAAAGTACGCTCGCCGTTTTCCGCTAAGCTGACGAAGGCCAGCGCGGTGCTGGCTTTACTGGTAAATTCCAGATGGGAAAGCTCCACGCCGCAGCCAGCCAGCGCCCGGGCGATCTTGTGGCCAAAGGGGTCGTCGCCCAGCTGACTTAGCAGCGCACTGCGCCCGCCCAGCCGGGCAACGGCGGCGCAGACATTGGCCGGAGCGCCGCCCACCCGGGGACTGAAGGCGGGTACTTCGTCAAAGCTGCACCCCACCCGGGAGGGGACCATATCGATCAGCGCTTCGCCGATGGAAAATAAGATCCTGTCGGACATAGGGCTTCTTCCTTTCTGCATACAGGTGTGCCGCAAGGTGCGGCAGTGTTCAGTATACACCCGCAGGGCGCTGTGCGCAACTGCTTCTTTTATACGGTAATGGGCGGGTTTTGCGGTTGACTTGCAGCGGCAGATATGCTACAATTTCCAGACGTATGCAAAAACAGGGAAAAAGGGAAAAGTGTATGGATCTGACAAAACAGTTCTTTAAATATGTCTCGCAGAATATTTTTGGCTTACTGGGTACTTCGTGCTATATTCTGGCCGACACCTATTTTATTGCGCAGGCCGCCGGTACAGACGGCGTTACTCTGCTCAATCTCTGCCTGCCCATTTATAACTTTATTTTTGCCATTGGCTCCATGATCGCGCTGGGCTCGGCGACCCGCTACGCTATTGCCAAGGCACAGAATGATGCCCGGGGACAGCGGTATTTCTCCAACGCCATCCTGTGCGCCGTACTGGCGTCTATCCCGTGGATGCTGGCGGGTGTCTTTGCGCCCGGGACGCTGCTGCGGCTCATGGGCGGTGATGTCGGCATCGTGGCGCTGGGCATCCCCTACGCCCGCATTTTTCTGCTGTTCACCCCGTTTTTTATGTGCAACTACATCGTGTCGGCCTTTGTCCGCAACGACGGAGACCCCTCCCTTGCCATGGTGGCGACGTTGAGCGGCAGTTTGTTCAACGTGGTGTTCGACTATATCTTCATGTTCCCCATGGGTCTGGGGCTGGCCGGTGCGGCGCTGGCCAACGCCGTGTCTCCCATCATCAGCATTTACATCTGCAGCCGCCACTTCTTTAAAAGGGAGAACACCCTGCAATTCGTGCGGCAGATGCCCTCGGCAAGACTGCTGGGGCAGAGCTGTCAACTGGGCGTCTCCGGCTTTGTGGGCGAGCTTTCCTCCGGCGTGACCACCACGGTGTTCAACTTTCTGCTGCTGGGTCTGGCGGGCAACGTGGGCGTAGCAGCCTACGGCGTGGTGGCAAACTTTGCGCTGGTGGCTACGGCCATCTTCAACGGCGTGGCACAGGGCGCACAGCCGCTGGTGAGCCGCTGCTACGGTCAGAACGACCACGCCGGGGCGCGGAAGCTGCTGCTGCTGGGCAGCGGCACCGTGCTGGTGCTGGCTGCGGTGCTGTACGCCGCAGTGTTCGGCCTGACCGATACCTTTGTAAGCTGGTTCAACAGCGAAAACTCGTTGCAGATGGCGCAGTACGCCCACACCGGGATGCGGATGTACTTTGTGGGCTACTTCTTTGCGGGCTTCAACATCATGGCGGCGGGCTATCTGAGCGCCGTGAACCGCCCGGCAGAGGCCTCCATCACCTCCATCTGCCGGGGCATGGTGGCCATCGTGGTCTGCTCGCTGGTGCTCAGCGCGGTGTTCGGGATGCCGGGTGTATGGGCGGCCTTCCCGGCCTCGGAACTGCTCACCGCGCTGTTGACCCTGTTTCTGCTGCGCAGAAAAAAGGCCGAGACGGCTTAAATATACATCTCCTGTTCCCGCATGGTCTCCTCGGGCGTAAGCCCGGCCTGTGCGGCGCGACCGGTCAGTGCCCGCCATTGTGCAGGGGACTGGCCGGTTTCTTTTTTGAATACCCGGCACAGGTAGTTCGCCCCGGAAAAGCCGCATAGGCTGGCCACCACGTCCAATGTGTACTCCCGGTGCAGCAGCAGCCGCTGCGCGGCCTCGATGCGCACGGTGGTCAGGTACTTGCCCGGCGGCACGCCCACGGCGGCGGTAAAGGTGCGCACCAGATGGCTTTTGGAGACGCCCAGCCGCTCGCTGAGTTCCTCTACGCCGTACAGCCCGGCATAGTTGGCGCGGATATCCTCAATGGCGGCCTGCACCAGCGGCGGCAGGGCGGGCGCGGCGCTGTCGGCATCCGCCAGTTCGCACAGCAGGGCAAAGACCAGCTGGCTGCGGGCACGGCTGTGGGTGGGCTTTTCCTCTGCAAGCCGCCCCATCAGCTCGGCGGCGGCAGGGCAGGTCTCGCCCTTGGCAAGGTAGGGCAGCTCCCGCAGACCGTTTAAGAACTGCGCGCTGGCCTGCCCGGTCAGCTGAACGCACAACAGGTGGCAGTTGTCCTCCGGGGTCAGGGTGAGCGGGGCACGGCTTAAGATCAGGTGTCCTGCCGCAGCGGACTGCGGCGGCAGCACCAGCACAGAGCCGGCGGGTGCGGCAGACGCCCCGGGCAGGGAGGCGGTGCATCTGCCGCTGGAAACAAGGCAGACCCACAGCCCCTCGCCGGTCAGAGTGCGGGGCGCGGAAAGCTGTACATCCAGCAGCGCAGCCGGTGCGGCGATGGTGTTCCAGTCAAACAGCAATATCTGACACCTCTAATCAATAAAATGCTATTTTATATCACAAAATTATCTGTTATTATAGTACCAACGAAACAACACGCCGTCAAGGGCGTGAAACATCAAATATTTTACGGAGGATAACGATTATGGCTTCCATTAGCTGCCAGCACATCTACAAGATCTATCCGGGCGCTACTGCTCCTGCTGTTACCGACTTCAACCTGGAGATCCAGGATAAGGAGTTCATCATCTTCGTCGGCCCCTCTGGCTGCGGCAAGTCCACCACCCTGCGCATGATCGCCGGTCTGGAGGAGATCTCCAAGGGCGA
>OHYP01001243.1_pt1 | contig 9199 bp, 8 predicted proteins | sample 1580341 | NCBI WGS metagenome assembly OHYP01 (sample SAMEA3882509, study PRJEB24775) | human gut metagenome | biome: human-associated habitat; feature: intestine environment; material: feces | place: Netherlands | collected 2009/2010 | reverse complement strand
GCGCTTCTGAATGAGCTTTTCCAGCCCATCGAACGCGCCGCCGCAGATGAACAGGATATTCTTCGTGTTGATCTGGATGAACTCCTGCTGCGGGTGCTTGCGTCCGCCGTTGGGCGGCACGTTGCTGACCGTGCCCTCCACGATCTTCAGCAGCGCCTGCTGTACACCCTCACCGCCGACGTCACGGGTGATGGAGGGGTTCTCGCTCTTGCGGGTGATCTTGTCGATCTCATCGACGTAGATAATGCCGATCTCGGCGCGGGCGACGTCAAAATCCGCCGCCTGAATGAGCTTGAGCAGGATGTTCTCGACATCCTCGCCGACGTAGCCTGCCTCGGTGATCGTCGTGGCGTCCGCGATGGCGAACGGCACATTGAGCATCCTGGCCAGCGTCTGGGCCAGCAGCGTCTTGCCGGTGCCGGACGGGCCGAGCATCAGCACGTTGGACTTCTGCAGCTCCACGTCGCTGCTCTCGCGGGAGAGAATGCGCTTGTAGTGGTTGTAGACAGAGACAGCCAGCACCTTTTTGGCGGCATCCTGCCCGATAACATACTGATCCAGCCCCGCCTTGATCTCGGCGGGGGTCAGGATATTGATGCTCTCGAGCGGGTCATAGTCATAGTCCGCACCGGGCTGCGCGGCTGTGCGGCGGCGGTTCCGCGGCATACCGGCGCGCGGCGGGGCCGGGCGCTCGCCGTCCTTGTACAGGGCATTGTTGCACATATCCAGGCAGTCCTTGCAGATATTGACGCCGGGGCCAATGATCAGCTGCTCTACCTCATTTTGCGTCCGCCCGCAGAAGCTGCAGACGAGCTCGCGTCCTTTTCCGTCCTTGCCGGACGTTTGATTTGCCATGTTGTTCCCCCGAATCAGTGTTTATAGAGGATGTCGTCGATCAGGCCGTACTCCTTCGCCTGCTGCGCGGTCATATAGTTGTCGCGCTCGGTGTCGCGGGTGATGACGTCCAGCGGCTGGCCGGTGTACTGGCTGAGCAGCGTGTTCATCTTCTCGCGGATGCGCACGATGTGGTCGGCGTGGATCTTGATGTCGGTAGCCTGTCCGGACAGACCGCCGCCCTGACCGCCGGCGATGAGGGGCTGGTGGATCAGGATCTCGGAGTTCGGCAGGGCAAAGCGCTTGCCCTTGGTGCCGCTGGCCAGCAGGAAAGAGCCCATCGAGGCCGCCATGCCGACGCAGATGGTGGAGACATCGCACTTGATGTAGTTCATCGTGTCGTGGATGGCCATACCGTCAGAGATCGAGCCGCCGGGGCTGTTGATATAGAAGTAGATGTCCTTCTCCGGGTCCTGGCCCTCGAGGTACAGCAGCTGTGCCACGATGACGCTGGCGGAGGCGGAGTTGACGTCCTCGCTCAGCACAATGATGCGGTCATTGAGCAGGCGGGAGAAGATGTCATAGCTGCGCTCACCGCGCGCAGTCTGTTCGACAACATAAGGTACAAGGCTCATTCTGGTTTCCCTCCTTGGTGCTTTAGATAAAGTATGGGTGATGACAAAGGAACCGATACGGCGGCATAGCTGCGCAACCGTACCGGCCCTTTTACTCAATGTTTACGGATGCCCGCGGGGTGATTACTCGCCCTTGGTCTCCTCTTCCTTCGGCTCCTCGTCCTGCTTGGCGGCAGCCTTCTTGGTGGTCTTGCGGGTGGTCTTTTTGGCGGGCTTCTTCTCCTCGGCAGCACCGGCGACGATGTTGGCCTTGGACTTCACGAAGTCGATTGCCTTGTTGACAGCCAGATCCTTCTTGACGGCGGCAGCATCGACCAGGCTCTTGACCTTGTCGGCCTCCATCTGGTAAGCATCGGCAATGCGCTTGATCTCGGCCTCGAACTCTTCCTCGGTAGCCTCGATGGACTCCTTGGCGACGATAGCCTCCATGGCCAGGCGCATCTTGACCTGCTTGTCGGCCTGCTCACGGAACTGCTCCTTGAACTGCTCCATGGTCATGCCCATATACTGCAGGTACTGCTCGAGCTTGAGGCCCTGCTGGGAGATGCGGTACTGGAAGTCCTGCACCAGCTCCTCAATGCGGCTCTCGATCATGGCGTCGGGGATCTCGGCCTTCATGCCGCCCACGACCTGGTCGATCAGGTCGTTCTCGACCTTCTGGTCAGCCTGCTTCTCATGGTTGGTCTCGATGCCCTTGCGGATGGAGTCCTTCAGCTCGTCGAGAGTGTCGTACTCGCTGACGTCCTTGGCAAAGTCGTCGTCCAGCTCGGGCAGCTCCTTGTACTGGACCTCATGCAGCTTGATCTTGAAGGTGGCGTCCTTGCCGGCCAGCTCCTCAGCCTGGTACTCCTCGGGGAACTTGACGTTGACGTCGAACTCCTCGCCGGCCTTGTGGCCGACGACCTGCTCCTCGAAGCCGGGGATGAAGGAGCCAGAGCCCAGCACCAGAGAGTAGTGCTCGGCCTTGCCGCCCTCGAAAGCGACGCCGTCAACGAAGCCCTCGAAGTCGATGTCAACGGTGTCGCCGTTCTCGGCAGCACCCTCACGGGTCAGCAGACGGCCATTGCGGTCCTGCATGCGCTTGATCTCGGCATCAACATCAGCCTCGTCAACAGTCTTGACATCTTTGTTGACGGTTAAACCGGTGTACTCGCCCAGCTCGACCTCGGGCTTGACGGCGACCTTGACCTTCAGGGTAGCGCCCTCGTCCTCGGACATGGAGACGACCTCGGGGTCAGGACGGCCAACGACCTCGATACCGGCCTCCTTGACGGCGGCCTCGTAGTTCTCGGGGAACAGGTCGTTGATGGCGTCATACTGGAACAGGTCCTTGCCATACATCTTCTCGATCATGGCCTTGGGAGCCTTGCCCTTGCGGAAGCCGGGGATGGCGTACTTCTTGCCCTCGCGCTTGAAAGCGGTATTGACAGCAGATTTGAAGGTCTCCGCGTCAATGGAGAACTGCAGTTCGACCATGCTCTTTTCGAGCTTTTCACAGGAAATCAGTTTCATTTATAAATTCCTCCAAAAATAGATGTACATAAAAATACAAGTTATTATACCATGCCTGTGCGGAAAATACCAGTCTTTTTTGAATTTTTTAACAAATCAGACGGTAATTTCTGATTTTTCACGGGAAAACACCGCCGCCAGACAGAAAACCAGCGGCAGACACCCCGCCACCGGCAGGAAATAGCGCATACAGTCATTGACCGGGGACGCAATGCAGGTCAGCCAGAAGATGCCAAGGCCGATAAAAACCGGCAGCACAGGCTTTGCTTTGCAGCGCGCCAGCCAGAGACCAAGCACGGCAGTCAGCCACGCCATGAACCCGATGGACGTGGTAAGCCCCACGAGCGGCAGCTTTTCAAATGCCGAGAGCGCCTGTACAAAAGCATACCGCAGATAGCCGGATTTATCAAGATAGTGGACGTTCATTTCAGACATTTCCATGCAAATGTCATTATTGAACGTGTAGTAATCGTTGATGGCGCGGCATTTCGTGATGGTGTAATACCCGTGGGAGTTTGCGTGCGTTGCTTCAAAATAGCAGACCGGGTGCTTGAGCAGCATTTTGGCCCAGACCAGCATATAGCGGGCCAGGTCACCCTTGCCGGGATTTTTGTAGTACTGCTTGACGCCGTCGGACAGCTCCGGCATGTAGCTTTGGGCAATGGCGTCGTAGTCGAGGACCTTCTCAATGGCGGTGCGCTCGTCGTCGGTGACTTCATTGCCGTAGTCGCGGATATAGCGGGCGGTCTGCTGCATCGGGACCGAGAGCGCCTCCCCCACGCTGCCTGCAGGGATGTCGAGGACTTTTTCGGTGAACGTGTCAAACCCGAACGAGCCGATACAGACGGCCAGCAGCACCGCCAGCACGGGGCGGCGCAGGCGCTTTTCACTCACGGTGAAGGCCGACGCCAGCAGCATCGGCACAACGGCATAGATGCCGTTTTTGCGCAGCAGGCAGCAGAGCACGCCGAGCACCGCGTAAGCGGTCAGGCGCGGGCGGCTCCCCTGCCATTCCTGCGGAAAGAGCAGCAGGTCGGCGGTTTTCAGCACGAACAGGACGAACAGTCCCGTGTAGAGTGTATCCTTGACCTGCGTCTGGATGAACGCGCCCCAGATGGGGTCGAGCGCAAAGAACGCTGTGACCGCATACTGCACACCGCGGGAGCAGCCGAGCCTAGCGGCAAAGGCCGTTACCTGCCCGAACACCCACGCGCAGACGAGAAACTGCAATAGTATGTAGAGAAACACGCCGAGATTGTCGCTGCCCAGCGCACGGCCCAGCCGGAACAGCCAGCCGTGCAGCCAGGTGGAGAGCACCGTATGGTGGGCGGTCATCTCCTGCACCCCAAGCACCTGCGAGATCTGCCCCCAGGAGTCCCAGTCCACGGAGCCTGGCCAGAACACGGCGACCCACGGCAGCCACGCCGCGCCGATGAGCAGCGACGACGCGCGGCCCGGTGCCTTGGCGAACCACGCTGCGAAGCGGGTCTGCGGGAAGTCCTCCCCTCCCGTCCGGCTGCGGCCCAGCAGGGCGTACAGCCCCCAGACCGCGTGGTAGAACAGCACCGCGTACCCGGCCATGCAGAGCACGCCGACGCAGAGCTGATACGGATTTTTAAAGACAAACGCCCAGCTGCCCAGCTTGCAGATGCTCAGACCCAATACCTCAGCAATGCCAAAGACAATGCTCAGCACCAGCTCCGTGCGCTTGGGTTTCGCCTCACGCTGACCGCGCACCCAGCAGAGCAGCACGGCCAGCCCCGCGGCGGCAGGCCCCCAGGCCCAGCCGTCCAGCGGAAAATTCTGGTGCAGCATGACCAACGCCGCAAGCCAGCCGGGCACGGCGTCAAGGTCGAGGCCCGTTGTCTCGTACTGCATGCCGATCAGCAGATCCGCGCGGGCAGTCTCCCAGTCCGGCACCGTAATGACGGCGGACAGTGTTACCGCGCATAAGATCCCCAGCAGCAGCGCCGTGACAATACTTTTTGTTTTCTGCTTCATCCGCATCACCTGATTTTATACGGGCAGAACGACAGACCGTCGGCGGAGATCAGCCGATAGGTGATGCCGTCGCGCTCGCCCTGCGTTGCGTAGCGGATGGACTTGCCGTGCAGGTGGCCGTAGTAGCACTCGGTCACGCCGAACTCATTCAGCACATCCACCAGATCCTGCGCCTGTGCGCCGGGGTAGATAGGCGGGTAGTGGAGAAAAGCGATTTTTTCTGCCGCATCCCCCGCCGCCTGCAAGGACATGCGCAGACGGCCCGCCTCCCGCGCCATGAGCTTTTCGCCCTGGGCGGCAACGTCGTCAAACGGCCAGCCGCGGGTGCCGCACAGCGCCACATTGCCCACAGTGCAGGCGTTGTTGTGCAAAATATGCAGCGTGTCAAAGCCGTTGGCAGTCAGGAAGTTCTCCATCTTGCGGGTCGTCGTCCACCAGTAGTCATGGTTGCCTTTTAAGAGCCACTTTTGGCCCGGCAGGTTTTGGATAAAGGCAAAATCCGCTTTTGTGTCGTTCAGGTTCATGGCCCAGCTGGTGTCACCCGCCAGAACAACGGTGTCGTCCGGGCCGATCAGCTTGTGCCAGCTGGCTTCCAGTCGGGGCAGATACCCCTCCCACCCCGGGAAAACGTCCATGGGCTTGTCCGTTCCCAGCGAGAGGTGCATATCCCCGATTGCAAAGATGGCCATAGGGCCCTCACTTTCTAGTTGTTGCTTTTAACGAAGAGCCGCGGTGCGGATGTCGGCGGGCTGCAGCACGGTCTTGAACCGCACCTCGAGCTTATCCAACTCGCGCAGCGAGGCGGGAGCCTCGGCGCCGGTCCCGGCGGTCAGCGCGGCCATGGCGGCAAAGTCGCTGGCGGGGGCCTCCTCGCCCAGAGCCGTCAGGACGTCGCGCGGGAACTTGAACGGGCTGGCCGTGGAGAGCACGACCATCGGCGCGTCGGTGCGCCGGGTCTCGGCCACGCGGAAAGCCACGGCGGTGTGGGTGTCGCAGAGGTAGTGGTCGCCGTCAAAGCGGGCCTTGATTTCAGCAGCGCCGTCGGCATCGTCGGCGTAGCCTGCGGCGAAGCTCTGCTGGATTTTTGCCAGCGTCTCGGCGTCAACGGTGTACTTGCCGGTGGCGGAAAGCTCCTGCATCCAGCCCGCGACCTTTTCGCTGCTGCCGCTGACGTGGTAGAGCAGACGCTCGAGGTTCGAGGAGATCAGGATGTCCATCGACGGCGACGTGGTGGTGAAGAAATCGCGGTTGCGGTTGTACTCGCCGCCCTTCTTGAAGAAGTCGGTCAGCACGTTGTTGCGGTTGGACGCGCAAATGAGCTTATTCACCGGCAGGCCCATCTGCTTTGCATAGTAGCCCGCCAGAATATCGCCAAAATTGCCCGTAGGCACACAGAAGTCCACCTTGTCACCAAAGCGCACCTTCCCTGCCTTGAGCAGCTGGGTGTAGGCGGCAAAGTAGTAAACGATCTGCGGCACCAGACGGCCCCAGTTGATGGAGTTTGCACTGGACAGGCGGATGTTCCGCTTTGCCAGCTCGGCAGCAATGGCCGGGTCGCCAAAGACCTTCTTCACGCCGGTCTGGGCATCATCGAAGTTGCCGCGCACGGCGTAAACAGCAACATTAGCGCCCTCCTGCGTTGCCATCTGCAGGCGCTGGATCTCACTGGTGCCGCCCGTGGGGAAGAACACTGCGATCTCCACACCCGGGATATCGTGGTAGCCATCCAGCGCGGCCTTGCCGGTATCGCCGCTGGTCGCCACCAGGATCAATGTTTTCTCGGTACGGTCAAGATTTTTCTTTGCCTCCACCAGCAGCTTCGGCATCAGCTGCAGGGCGTAATCCTTGAAGGCGCAGGTCGGGCCGTGCCACAGTTCCAGAGAGTACACCTCATCCGAAACAGGGGCCAGATAGCCCGCCTTTCCGCCAAAGGCCGCGCCATAGGTGGCCTTTGCGGCCTCCTGCAGGAACTCCTGCGAATAATCAGTCAGATACTGCCCCACGATGGCAGCAGCCATCTCGGGGTAGTCCAGCGCACAGATCGCCTTGACATCCACCTGCGGGAAGCTCTGCGGAACAAACAGACCGCCCTCATCCGACAGGCCCTGTGCAATGGCCTGAGAGGCACTTACCACGCGGTTATGATCTCTCGTGCTGAAAAACTGCATTGTCGTCGCTCCTTTTTGCCAGCGAGGCCCGCATTGGCCCCATGTTTGCGGCAGCGGCAAAAGCCGTTTTCTGCCTTTTCCCACCGGGTTTTTCTGCGCGCGTCTAGCTTTTTGCCCAGAAAGCACCCTTTATAATATGTACCATCCAGCGCCCGCTGTCAAGAGGAACTACCTCTGCAACGTCAAAACGCACCGGTTCTTCGCTTTGGCCGGTCTGCTGCAAATACCCTTGTGCAGCGCAGATCAGCCGGTGCTGCTTGGCCGGGTCTACGGCGGCAGCGGGCCGTTGCAGCATCCCTTGGCTGCGGGTCTTTACCTCGCAGATGACGATGGTGCCGTCCGGCTCCCGCAGCACAAGATCCAGCTCTCCCATGCGGGTATGATAGTTATGCGCCAGCAGCTGCGCGCCCTGCTTCTGATACCAGCGGGCAGCGGCAGCCTCTCCCCTGCGGCCGGTCTCGGCGCGGTTCATTTGCCGCTCTCCGGCCAGTAGCCTTGCTTTTTAAGGAAGCTGCGGCGGTAGAACGGCTGGATGCCGTACTGCGCGATCAGCTCGTAATGCAGCTTTGTGGGGTAGCCCTTGTGCTTTGCCAGCTGATACTGCGGGTACTGCTTGTCCAGCTCCATCATATAGCGGTCACGGCTGACCTTTGCCAGGATCGATGCCGCGCCGATGCTGGCGCTGGTGGCATCGCCCTTCACCACCGGCTGTGCGGGCATGGTCAGCCCTGCCGGAGTCCGGTTGCCGTCTACGAGGACGAGGTTGGGCACGATGTCCAGCCCCTCCACGGCCTGACGCATCCCGCCCATGGTGGCGTTGAGGATGTTGTCGCGGTCGATGATGTCCGGGCCGACGAAGACGATCTTATAGGCCAGCGCCTTGTCAAGGATCTCATCAAAGAGGGCTTCCCGTTTTTTCTCGGTCAGCTTCTTGGAGTCGTTGATGCCGTACACCGGCTTCTCCGGGTCAAGGATACAGGCCGCCACAACGACCGGGCCGCACAACGGGCCGCGGCCCGCTTCGTCCACACCGGCAAAAAAGCCGTACTGCGCACGGATGGCGGCATCATACTCGTACAGAGGGGCAGAGATCTCCTCGTCAGAACGCCGTTTCATCCGTCGTCCTCCTCGGCAAAATCCGCCAGATCATCCCGCTGGGGCGGGCGCTCCAGAGAGATGCGGCCCCACTTGCAGGCGCGGAACTCGTCCACCAGCATGATGGCACAGCGTTCGGTGTTCACCTCGCCGCCGCGCACCAGCAGGCCGCGCTTGCGGCCGATGGCTTCCATCAGCTCGTAGGGCGGCAGAGCCAGCGTCTCAGCGTCCAGCTTGTACCGCTGGGCCACGAGGTCGGGATAGTTGCGGCGCACCTCGTCCAGCAGGTTCATGGCCAGCTCTTCCACATCCAGAATGTCGTCCTTGATGGAGCCGATAAAGGCCAGATTAGAGGCGATGGTCTTGGAATCGAACTTTTTCCACAGCACGCCGGGCATATCCAGCAGGTCGAATTTTTCGGTGCTGACCCACTGCTTGCCCTTGGTCACGCCGGGGCGGTCTGCCGCCTTGGCGCGGGCAGAGCCTGCAAAGGTGTTGATAAAGGTGGATTTTCCCACGTTGGGGATGCCGCACAGCATTACCTGCGTTTTGGCACCGCCCATGCCGCGGTTCTGGCGGCGCTCCAGCAGCGAGGCCAGCTCCTTTTCAATGGCGGTCTGCACCGCCTTGGCACCGCCCTTCTGCTTGGCGCTGATGGCCACACAGCCTGCGTCGGCCTCGTGGAAGTAGCGGATCCACTCCTCGGTCACAGCCGGGTCGGCAAGGTCGGCCTTGTTCAGCGCATAGAGCTTGGGCTTGCGGTCGGTGATGCGCTCGATCTCCGGGTTCAGGCTGGAAAGCGGGATGCGCGCGTCCAGCAGCACAAGGCTGGCGTCAACGTGCAGGATCTCCTGCTCCATCATCCGCAGCGTCTTGGTCATATGGCCCGGAAACCATTGGATGGTATATTGGTTTGCAAACCGGGTGTCCTGATTGTTCATTTTACTACTCCAA
>OHYP01001239.1_pt1 | contig 9228 bp, 9 predicted proteins | sample 1580341 | NCBI WGS metagenome assembly OHYP01 (sample SAMEA3882509, study PRJEB24775) | human gut metagenome | biome: human-associated habitat; feature: intestine environment; material: feces | place: Netherlands | collected 2009/2010 | reverse complement strand
CAGCACTCATTACGGAACTATGCAGAAGAGAGAAACTATATCTCTCTCCATGCTTATTAATACACATAAAGGTACATCGAAGCAAAAGGTTGAACTCTTCTCCCAACATAACATATGCCGAGAAAATTATTTCTTAATATTGATTCATGCTTTAGCACATAGCTGCCTTCTTTAAACTGTAACACGTAATTCGGCTGTTCCATTATTTGGCAAGCTTATCGATCCATGCAAACAATTCTTCCAGATCATAATCTCCGCTATGCGGTAATCCCCACGGCAATGAAAAGTCCACTTCATAACCTTTGTTCTTTAACATTGTTGCCAATATTACAGGAATCGCAATCGAAGTATCTCTGTCAAAAGCTCCATGACGGATTCTCCAGTTTTTTGTCGTATCGGTCATATTGACACCGATGGTGATCATGCTCTTATCTTCTGTTCAGCGTCAACCTCTAAAACGCTTCGCACTTCTTCAATCGCAAAACACTGACAGAATATGGCGGTGCCTCGTATACGAACTCTGAGGAAGCGCCATGCATATTCACGGTAATATTCTTCACCTTCTCCGGCTCTTCAAAGCTGTTTTCATCCCCTTTTTCACCGCTAAGAAGTGTTACGGTATAGTCGCTCTGTACCTGACAGTCCAGTGTAATGGAAACCGGATCCACATCTCCTGCAAAATTAACCGCCTTAATAATGATTTCGTCCTTGGTGTCAGTTACTACCGAAACAAAAGCAGGTCCGTAGGGAATCGAAATTTCCTTCTGAAGCTCACCATCAACATACAGGCGAATCTGTTTTCCGTCCGTTTCATATCCAAAGCGGTGATATTCTCCCGGTTTTACTGAAATAGCAAAGTCCTCAGTCAGCTTGTTGTCATGCATAAAGCCAAACTCTTCCAGTGAACATTGTCCTCCCTCATCTTCGGATCGCACCACATATTCTCCGCGATTTTGACCGAACATTTTCCATACATAATAAGTAGGAATTCTAAGGCTCTGATGATTATTGAAACGAATCAGATTAGGATACCACGCTCTGTAATTTACATTTTCAAATAATGGAGCATAAGAGGCCAATGTTACGATATCCTGATTTTTCTCAATACCCATAAGGAAAGCCGCTTCTCCCAAAGCCGCATACAACTGTCCCATATAGTTGCCTTCGTTTACAGCCACCTCTCCTACAAAGATTTTTGGTCCCTTACGATCGTAGTCATCATAATAATTTACACGTTCTGCAAAGAACTCTGTTGTATTGTAAAAATGTTCATCCACGCACTCGGCAGGACAACCATTTTTCTCTACATGCTCATTGGCTATGGTTTTAATCTGGGGATACAGTTCCTTTACCTTCTTATAAATCATGTTGTATCGCTTTTCATAATCCGGACCCCAGTTTTCATTACCAATTTCCAGATAGGTCATTTTAAAGGGTTCCGGATGCCCCATAGAAGCACGAAGCCTTCCCCATTTGCTTTCCTTAGAGCCGATAGCATATTCAATGGCATCCAGTGTATCCTGTACCATTTCATCAAGAGCCTCTCCTTCCAGAAGGACACTCTTTCTTCCCTGACAGGTCATTCCGCAGTTACATACATACAGGGGCTCCATCCCCAGATCCTCGCAAAGCTGCAGATATTCATGAAAGCCAAGTCCTAATGTACTTCTATAATGCCATAAAAACAGCTTACTGGGTCTTTCCCATGCCGGACCTACCGTATCCCGAAATCTCATCGCTGTGGACGGTGTCGTTCCTTCCACAATACAGCCTCCGGGAAAACGCATAAACTTTGGACTCATTCCCTTAAGCTTTTCTACAAGATCTGTTCTGAGTCCATGCCCCATGTAGGTATTGTCAGGCATTAGTGAAATAAATCCCAGCAGAATCTCTCCGCCTTTTTTGCAGGAAATAGTAAGCTGTGCCTCGTGACAATCCTCAGCTGCTGTCAGCTTCATGTCATATCTTGTATACTCCTGACCGGAAACCACCAGACTGTTTCCAGTCAGTACTTTTCCCTGGTATTCGATCGCTACGTCCAGTCCTATTTCTTCCTTTGCTTTTGCAAATAAATACAAAGAGTAACTTTCTCCAGCCTTTACGGATATACCGCAGTAACCGGTATTAGTCAGAGATCCGTCCTTTTCAAACTGTACACGCAGAGCTGCGTCCCGATGTTCATCAAGGTATCCGTCAGTTCCAGTTCCATCTTTGCATTGTGTGTATACCATGCCGGTATTTCTGTCTCCGAAATATTGTTGCCCTTTACCCAGCGGCATAAGCCTTCTCCGTTGCAAAACTCATCCAGCCATCCGGATACGGTTTTTACATGGATGCCATCCTCCTGCTGTATATAACCCTCCGGTAAAACGGAATCTTCGAAGCTTCTGTTTCGAAGCATTTCCGTTACCGCGATAGGTCAGGTAAAGCGCCTGTATTCCATCCGGAATCGTAACCGGTGCGGTATACTTTTCCCAGACATTGGTATATTGAACCTCTAATGTCGCCAGTACTTCTCCATCCCATGCTGTCTTTACTTCAAAAGTGCCATCTGCATAGCCCCGGGTCCAAATACTGATTTCACGAATATCATGGCAGTCAAAATATTTGAAGCCGATGGTAGTTGAATCTGTAATATTGGCAATATATCCAACTTCTTCGTCTCCATCCCTGCCGTCCTGCATTACTCGTGGAAAATTCCCTTCGCCCACATAAACTGATGGGGTATCGGTAAACAGATTGCATGCAAGATAAGCGGGGTATTCGCCTTTACCCTCAAGCGGACCTCCATTTAAACCGCAGGAGGTAATTTCTACCTGTGGAATACTGCCGTCCTGCATAATTTGCAGCTTTTCAGCACATCCCTGTCTGCTGTACCAGGTATTATTGGTATGCCTGTGATAAAAAATGTACCAGTCCTCTCCGATCTGCACAATACTTCCGTGATTATTGGCACCGTAAGCTGTTGGCATATCTGCCGGCTTGTAGGTATCGATGTGCAGATCACAATTGCTGACAATAACTCCGCCATAGACAAAGTCCCTGGTAGGATTCTTACTGGTGGCATAACATAATTCGTGCATTAATATGGATGAATAGACAAAATAATAGGTGTCACCTACTTTACGGATGGAAGGTGCCTCAAAAAACTCATGTCCCTCAAATCCGGTACCGACACCGTATTCACAGCCGGGAGCCACAAACACCGGAGCTTCCCTGATCGTCAGCATATCTGCTCCCAACACCGTAGCCATAGCTCCGGTACGGGATTTATCACCTTTTCCGCAAAATCCGGTATAAAGATATGTCACATCTCCTTCCGTCAGAACCCCCGGGTCAAACTGGGGCTCATCACCTTCCTTTTCGCCCAGACGTGTGCCATCTTCATAATGAACATAGCCATAAAATTCATACTTTCCTGCCGGAGTATCACATACAGCAACTGAAACTACCGAAACCTTGTCCAACACGTAATAAAGATAGTACCTTCCGTCCGGTCCCACCGTAACATCCGGGGCATACAGACACATTTTGCCTTCCGGGTTCAGCGGATCGGCTGTCTTCGGATAAATCACACCCTCATATCTCCAGTTGCCCAGGTCATCGACCGGAGCTGACCAGCACACATAGTCTCCCATGCAGAAAACATATCCGTTAAAGTAATCATGGGATCCGTAAACATATACGCGATCGCCAAAAACATAAGGTTCTCCGTCCGGAATATACTCCCAGGACGGTAAATACGGGTTAAACGCTTGTTTTTTCACTTTGATATCCTCCTTTGCAAGCCTAATCCATGTACATTGTTTCATAAAGCAAATTACCGGGTGCTAGTTTAAGCCTTCAAGCTGACCACACGATCATAGTCATATCCTCGATCCGGATTCACTTCCTTTATGGCATCAAAGGTTCTATGGAACAGCTTAAAATATTCCTGCATATCCGCATTTTCCCAGAAGCCGCAAAGATTGGGCTCGTTCCATACTTCAATGAGCCATTGAATAACTTCCTCTTCTAAATCATGTTCCTATGCAGTCACGCATCAGATGTCTGACCGCTGCACGATCCGCAGCTCTCTGATGACGATTACCATATTGATCTGATACTATCGCATTGATTTAAAATTTCCAATGATTTATACTATAAGAAAATTGATATATCCTCTGATGTATCAGAGCGGAGATTCCAGATGACTGAAATTGAATTTGTCGGCTACAGTGCCGTTCACCCCTCAGATTTTATATATGATGTTCCGAATGGCTTTACAGGCTATCTTCTGCTTCTTTTCGACTCTCCCTCGGAGCTGCTCATAGACGGAAGACTAATGCGGACAGCCGCCAATTCTGCTATTCTGTATACACCAGGAAGCAGGATTTATTACCGTGCTGCCGGTGAAGAATACCGGAATGACTGGATTCGTTTTCGTTCCGATCACTCCTTCGTGAAGCTGTTTCCGTTAACAAACACCCCATTTCCCGTAACAGATCCGGAATACTGTCATCAGCTTTTTAAATTACTAACCTGGGAGTCCGCCTTTTTCTCCTCTGAAAGCGAAGCAAACATTACTCATCTGCTGCGGGTTCTGTTCTCCAAATTAAGAGAAGGAACCCAGAATGAGTCCCCGGGTATTCACGATCATGAGCTGGCTGCATTGCATAAGATGATCTACAATAATCCTCAGCTTCCATGGAATATAAATATGATGGCTGCGAAGCTTCACTTAAGTCCCAGTCATCTTCAGACTCTCTATCACCGCAAATTTGGCTCCTCCTGCATGGACAATGTCATCGAAGGACGTCTGCGCCGTGCACAGGATTTATTAGAGTACAGCGAATACTCCATCCGCGACATTTCCGAGCAATGTGGTTATAATAATGTAGAGCATTTCTGCAGACAGTTCCGTCAGCATAATGGCTGTACCCCTGGACAATACCGGAAAAATGCATCAGCTGGAAGCAACAAAAGACTTCTCACCCACAATACCCTGGGAGGAATGGAGTTTGAGAAGATTAATCGAAATCATCCGGTTGCGGAATCTTTTCCGTAAGTTCTCCTCCACCGGCATACATTCTTCCAAGACCGCATAAAATTTTATCAGAACATGTATAAATTCTTCTTTTTCCCATTGCAAATCCCCCATTTTCCTGTATGATAGAGATAGATTAACAGTAAGGAGGCATACAGTTATGTTGCAGATTAAAAATCCGGTTTTGCCGGGATTTAATGCAGATCCATCCATTATCCGTGTGGATGATACATATTACATTGCGAACTCTACGTTTGAGTGGTTTCCGGGAGTTCGTCTGCACGAGTCAAAAGATTTAGTACATTGGAATCTTCTTCCATCCGCATTGTCCACGACGACATTGCTTGATATGAAAGGAAATCCGTCATCGGGAGGTATCTGGGCGCCTGATCTTTCCTATGCAGATGGAAAATTCTGGCTGATTTATACGGATGTAAAAGTAACCGAAGGACCGTTCAAAGATATGATCAATTATCTGACGACGGCAGAAGATATCCGCGGACCATGGTCGGATCCGATCCGTGTCAATGGTGTGGGATTTGACGCATCGTTGTTCCATGATGATGACGGACGCAAATACCTTGTTCAGCAGACATGGGATCATCGCGAATACCACCATGCTTTTGACGGTATTACAGTGACAGAATTTGACACAGAGACAATGAAATTAAAACCGGAGACAGCACGTACGATCTACGCCGGAACGGACGTCAAACTGGTTGAGGGACCACATTTGTATAAGATCAACGGATATTATTATCTGTTTGCTGCACAGGGTGGAACCGTTTGGACACATCAGGAAGTAGTAGCTCGTTCAAAGACGTTAGATGCGTTGAGTTTTGAGACAGAGCCTGGCGATCCGTTTATTACAAACTTTGATACGCCGGAACTTGAGATCCAGAAGCAGGGACATGGTGCTCTCGTAGAGACTCCCGGCGGTGAGTGGTATTATGCAAGTTTGTGTGGAAGACCGTGGCACCACGAAAATGAAAGTTCGATCGACCCACGCGGCTGGTGTCCGCTTGGCCGTGAGACGGCAATTCAGAAAGTATACTGGGATGAAGAAGGCTGGCCTCGTATCGAGGGCGGACATGGCGGAAAAGTGCTTGTGGATGCGCCGAAAGATGCAATCTTGACAGAAGCACCGGCAGATCATTCGATGCATGATGAATTTGACACACCAAAACTTCATGATGAGTGGAATACCCTCCGCGTACCATTTACCGAGGAAATGGGTACGACAGGGGATGGCAGGCTGACATTGGTCGGAAAAGGATCCCTCTGCAATAAGCATGAGCTTTCGTTGGTAGCAAAACGCTGGCAGGCATTTAACTTTGATGCCGAAGTGAAAGTGAAATTTGATCCGTTCAACTATCAGCAGATGGCTGGATTGACAAATTTTTATAATGATAAGCACTGGTCATTCGCTTTCGTTACATGGAATGAGAAAAATGGCCGCGTGATCGAAGTGGCAGAGTGCAATCGTGGCGGATATCGTTCGTTCCTTCGCGACGATGCGATTCCGGTACCGGATGATGTTGAATTTGTATGGCTTCGCACAAAAGTAAGAAAGCAGTCTTACAGCTACGAATATTCCTTTGACGGAAAGAACTATACAGAGATTCCGGGCACACTGGATGCCGCTGTATTGTCCGATGATTACGTACTCCAGTCATACGGTGGATTCTTCACCGGAGCATTTGTCGGCATGGCATGCGTGGACTACTCCGGATACGATCAGACAGCAGAATTCCGCAGTTTTGACTATAAAGAACTGGATTAATCAATAGCAAGAGCCTTTTTTAAACCAGGCTCAATCAGATGGCTGGCGATGCCGCAGAGGATTCCGGGAAAAAGGACGAAAAGTCCGGGAACCAGGAAGACGATGAGACAGGCGCCGGCCATTGTAAATAATAAGATGAAAGTTTCTTTGATGTAACTTGCCATCAGGCGCACGAAGAGCAGAAGAACTGCCGGAAATGAAGTGCGCAGATGTGAGCGGAAGTTTGTGTGTGACCGCGCGAGATACAATGATAAAGCGCCGTCAAAGAAGCCCCTGAAGTGTATGGTATAGTCATTTTGAAAACGCTGAATTTCTATTATCATACCATGAAATGGGATAAGTTAGAAGAGGAAACCTTATTCTTTGTATTTTCGTATAATAATCATATAACTTATAAACAATAAAACAGCTGCGCTGGTCCAGGCACAAATTTCCGCATAAAAAATTCCGTCTTCACCGATCAGTTTTGGTAACAATAATGCAACACTGACACGCATCACAAATTCTGCAATGCCACTGGCGAGGGGAATCAGGGTATTACCCAGACCCTGAATCGCCGAACGATATACATACAGCAGATACAGTACCCATAGAAAAATTGCCATAATAAACAAGTATTTATATGCAATGTCTAACACCTGTCGGATCTGTTCCGGTTCGCCGGATACAAACAGTGACAATATATTGCGTCCGAATAACACCATCACACATGAGATCACAACAGAAGTAAGCAATGCCATATAAGTTCCGCTATGCACACCTTTCCGGATTCTCTGATATTTCTTTGCACCAAGATTCTGGCCTACATAGGTTGTAATTGCATATCCGTATGAAACGGCAGCAATCTCTAAAACTCCATATAATTTGTTTGATGCTGTAAATCCAGCCACAAACAGGAATCCAAATCCATTGACTACATACTGTACTGTAAGCCCCCCTACAGAGATGATCAAATTCTGGATTGCAAGAGGAGTCGCCACTTTCAAAAGCCGCAGACTCATTGCCGGCTGTCTGTAGAAGTCCTGTTTTTCCAGTCGGATATCCGGAATTTTCCGTAACACCATCAGACAGTACAGGGCTGAAAATCCCTGTGCGATGACTGTCGCCACTGCTGCTCCGGCTACACCCCAGCCAAAAACTGCCACAAATAACAGATCCAGTCCCACATTGATCAACGCTGCTACGGTCATTGCTATCAGTGGAGATCTGCTGTTACCCAGTGCTCGAAGAATCGCTGCAAATATATTATAAGCCGCTATGATCGGAATTCCGGCAAAGATCAGCCGAAGATATAGCATTGTCAGGTCAATGACATTATCCGGTGTCTGTAAAAACAAAAGAACATGATAAACTGCCCCTTCACTTACCGCAAGTACAATCACAGAAAGCAGTGCTGTCATGATATAGCTTTTCGCCACCGCGCATTTCAGATTTTCTTTTTCCCTTGCTCCATAAAACTGAGCTACCAGAATAGAAAAACCCTGTGTGATACCTGTCATGATACCGAACACCAGCCATACCAGCCAGTCTCCGGCGCCTACTGCCGCCAGTGCTTCAACCCCTACCACCTGTCCGACGATCATGGTATCTGCCATCGTATAAAACTGCTGAAAGATATTTCCAAGCATCAGTGGTATGGCAAAAGTAATGATCAGTTTTCCAGGTGATCCAGTGGTCATATTTTTTTCATTTGTTCCCATAAGAATCTCCTTTTTTTTCATCCTTTTCCGATTATTTTACATAGGACTCTGCCAAAACGCAATCCTCTATTTTCACAAAGTTTTCCCGATATTTTTGGTAGCTATTATATCCTTTTTCCCGGCTTTTTTCAGCACTTCTTTCTCAAAGGGAAAGTTGGCAAACTTGAATACATTAAGCCCTGTTTCTTCATCATAAACTCTGTCAACTTTTCCATCAATGACCGTAATTACCATCTCACAGGTTGCACTCACGACAGCTCTGTTCAGATGCCCTCCAAACGCTTCACCTTTCTCATTCCCGACACTCATATGAAGATGCGCATAATATTCTCCATCCATTGTATTGATCGTACCTGTCAGTGATGCAATTTCATAATACCCTTTAAAACTGTTTGAGTAATATTTCTTCTCATCTGTCTTATATACTCCGATTGTGAAATCATTGATAGCTCCAAGAGCATTGATACTGGCAAGCTTTATATTCTCATTTATAGCAATTGCTTTCAGTTGCTCTAAAATCTCCTCCCCTTTGTCAATTCTCGCTATTATTACATTATCAAATTTTCTGTATTCCATTTTGTTTCTCCCATCTGTTAGTATCTTATTACTGCCTGTATTTTTTTATTTTTTTCAAGAAATTCCGATTTCTATTTTTGTTTCCATAGCATGATGTACTCTTTTTCACCAGTAGCTTCATCCAAATCTTCACATTGAATAAT
>OHYP01001228.1_pt1 | contig 9282 bp, 9 predicted proteins | sample 1580341 | NCBI WGS metagenome assembly OHYP01 (sample SAMEA3882509, study PRJEB24775) | human gut metagenome | biome: human-associated habitat; feature: intestine environment; material: feces | place: Netherlands | collected 2009/2010 | reverse complement strand
CTTTCTGCACTTCAAGTACCTATGTCATCAATAGTCGCAACTATAGGTGCAGCAGGTCTTGCTATCGGTCTTGCTCTTCAAAACAGTCTTTCAAACGTCGCAGGCGGCTTTATCATACTTTTTTCAAAGCCTTTTAAATGCGGTGATTATGTAAAAATAGGCGACTCAGAGGGAACTGTTGACGCTATCTCTATACTTTACACCACCCTAAAGACCCTTGAGAATAAGATGATATTTATACCAAACGGAGTTGTTTCACAATCGACTATTACGAATATAACTGCTGACGACAAACGTCGCCTTGAACTGAAATTTTCTATCAGCTACAATGACGACCACAACAAGGCAATGGCTATTCTTAGAGAAATGCTCAATGATGAGCCAAGGGTAATAAACGAGCCTGACAAGCCGCTTGTGGCTGTCTGCGAGCATGGTGCAAGCGCTATAATCCTTATCATGCGTGTATGGATACCGACCGATGCTTACTGGGAGATACGATACAAATTTCTCAAAGAGGCAAAGGAACGCTTTGACGCAAACGGCATTTCCATACCATTCGATCAACTTGACGTACATATATCAAAATAACAAAAGTCCGCAGACGAGCATCTGCGGACTTTTTTTACCTCATATCTTCCCTGTTCTTATATAAAAATCTATTCACATCAATACTGTCTGCAATTGGCAGCTTGGTTTTGTCACAGTATGTTTTTTCAAGACTTTCAAGCTTCTCTGCTATTCTAAGCTGACCGTCAAGCGCACTTTTGATACACTCCGCAAAAGGACTTCCGCATAGATCACTGTAGGTCTGACAAAACTCCTTTGAATACGCCTTGACAAAAAATCTTGCTTCTTTTATTATATTTCCGTCAGTTACCATTGTTATCCTCCAGACTTGTGAGCAACCCTGAACGCTGATTTTTCAAAGCCGCTGTAAGCTTTTGCATATCTTCCTTTAGCTGCGGCTCTTTTATCTCACTCACATAATGCTCAAACCTGTCTATCATGCAGTTTTCAGACACGATAAGTCTTTTTATCGCCGCAAACTGTTCCTCAGTTATCATAAAGACCGCCTCCCGATATTATTATACCGAAGGCGGTCTGTTTTATTCTTTGTGTTTTTCATCGAGCAAGGTGGTGGCGATAGCTGCACAAAAGACGTTTTTTGCACCCATATTCTTTAGCAGTCCGCTGCACACGTTAAGCGTTGAACCTGTTGTGTAAACATCATCAAATAGCAGGACATTTTTACCTTTTATGTCTGCATGGTCAGGCAGTGAGAAATATATCTCCTCTGCGTGTGTTTTACGCTCGGAGGCTGTGAGAGTGTGCTGTTCTGCGGTATCTTTCGTGCGTCCAAGCAAGCGATAGTTCTCTTTTATGCCAAGCTCAGCTGCCGTAAAGTGTGCAAGCTTTTGTGCCTGATCATATCCCCTTTTACGGCGTTTTGATCTGTGCATTGGCACTGATGTGATGATATCCGCCTGCTGTGCGATACCATTTTTTCTTAGCACATTACCCAGAAGCTTCGCAGAATATTCCGCAAAATTAAGCTGTCTGTCATCTTTAAGCTGATGTATTGCTTTCACGCAGATATCCTCATATCTCATAAGAGTATAAATGCTATCAAAATGTAGTGAATCATGATCTAGGCACTTATCCTTGCCGCACTTTTCGCACAATATTTCTTTATGAAAAGGCAGCTTACATTCACAATTTTTGCACAAAAGCTCGTCCCATTTTATAAAACTTCCACATATAGGGCAACGATTAGGATAAACAAAATCAAGCAGAAATTTATATATCAAGCGTCTGCTGACCACTGTCATCACCCTCTACAAGCTCCATTAGCATATTTTTAAGCGCAGTATACCTCAAAGTGCGTTTATTATTATCTATCATAAAATCAACACGCTTTTTCGAGCCAACTATTATAAGCATTCTTTTAGCTCTTGTCACAGCCGTATAAAGCAGATTTCTATAATAAAGCTTGTCAAATCCACCGAATACAGTGAGAATGACAACATCAAACTCAGAACCTTGGCTTTTATGCACTGTTATGGCATAGGCAAGCTCCAGATTATCCAGCATTTGCTTGTCATAGACAGCTATTCTGCCCTCAAAATCAATAGTCACAGTTTTAAGTATCTTGTTCACTGCGATTATTATGCCTATATCGCCGTTAAAAATGCCTGCGCCACTTTCGGTCTTGTCCTCGGTTATATACTTTTTCCAAAGAATTTCATAATCATTCTTGGTCTGCATGACCTTGTCACCTTTTCTGAAAGTATAAACAGGGGTCTTGACCTCTGATTTTCCTGCGGCAGGAGGATTAAGCTCCTGCTGCAGACGCTTGTTTAGCTCCACAGTACCCGCAGGACCTTTTCGTGTAGGCGAAAGCACCTGAATGTCGTCTATGGGCGAGTAATCGTAGGCTTTTGGCAGCCTTGTTTTGCAAAGCTCCACCACAAGATCCTGAAGTTCTCCGTATTCAAGCCGTTGCATAAAAAAGAAATCCTTGTCCTTGCTGGCCAGGTCGATATGCTCGCCGTTTACTATCTTATGGGCGTTCATAACAATCTCAGACTCCTGTGCCTGTCTGAAGATCTCTTTTAGTGTTACAACAGACATTACTCCGCTGTCAATAATATCCTTTAACACATTTCCTGCACCTACTGACGGAAGCTGATCGCTGTCCCCCACCAGAACGAGCTTGCAGGTAACGCTTATGGCTCTCAAAACGGCTTCAAAAAGGCAGGAATCCACCATGGACATCTCGTCGATTATCAAAGCGTCACAATCGAGAAGATTGTTTTCATCATGTATAAACGCAAGTGTGTCACCGCTTGTATGCTTCACTTCAAGAAGCCTGTGGATAGTTTTTGCGTCATATCCCGTAAGGTCAGAAAGCCTTTTGGCGGCTCTGCCTGTTGGTGCGCATATCATAACGTTAAGCCCTTGCTGCTGATAAAGGGAAATTATAGCGTTGAGCGTTGTGGTCTTTCCTGTACCCGGTCCTCCCGTCAGCACAAGAAAACCCTTTGACAGTGCAAGATTTATGGCTTCCCGCTGTATTTTTTCATAATGTATGCCATTATTTTCCTCTTCGAGATCAATTACTTCGGAAAAGTCTATCTTATTGTCATAAGAGATCTGTCGCATTATGGCAAGTCGCCTTGCTATGTAGTCCTCAGCTTTGTAAAAATCTGCAAGCATAACAAAACGTCTGCCATGCTTATCGTAATAGTAGAGGTTTTCCTCCTCAGTTTCATCCTCGATTACTTTTTTTATAAGCTTTTCATCAACATCAAGATAACTCACCGCTGTTTTCACAAGACTGTCTAAAGGCAGGCAGGTATGACCTTGGTCAGCGTTTTGTCTTAGAATATATGTAATGCCTGCCTTTATCCTGCACTCGCTGTCAGCAGGGATATCAGACTTTGCCGCAACTGCGTCCGCACGGGAAAATGACAGATCGACGCCCTGAATACAAAGCACATAAGGGTTTGATTTTATGATCTGCTCGGCAGTGTTGCCCCAACGCTTCCACGCCTTTATGCCATAAGAAGTTTCTATCTCAAATTTGTTAAGATATGACATAAGAGACCTTGCGGCAAAAGTGGTTTTGAACTCCTGAGATATTTTTTCCGCTTTTTTCACTGTTATCCCGTCTATCTCCGTGAGCCTGTCGGGAGTATTTTCTATTATGTCAAGGGTATCGTCCCCGAACTTGTTCACAAGCTTTTTTGCAAGTACAGGCCCTACGCCTGATATAGCACCGCTTGCAAGATAACGCTGAATCGCTGCAGAGGTAGTAGGCAAAGAACGCTCAAAGATATGCACCTTGAACTGCTCGCCGAACTTCTGATGTGAAGTGAACTCCCCTGTTACAACGAGATCTTCGCCCTCCTCAACGTCACCCATTTCGCCAACAACTGTGATAAGGTCATTGTCACAGTTAAGCATAAGCACACAGAAGCCTGTGTCCTCACTTTTAAATATTATGCTGTCAACCTCACCCTTGAGGGTCTTTAAATCTTCCATATTATTCTCCGAATGATCTATTTTTCATGGCATTTCAGCTCTCTGCGCTTGATAAAATCTGCAAGTTCAGTTATATCAACACAGTGAACGATGCTATAATCCTGTTCCAAACGCTTTGAAACATAATTTATCTCGCTTTTGTCAAGCTGAACGAGGATTATTTCTCTTCCATAATATTCAGGCTGAAAAAACTCCTCCCAATAACAGCTTTTTACCATATGTTCAAGCTCAAGTGTATTCTTTTTGCATGGGATAAGCAAATATCCTCCACGCTTGCCAACATTTCGCACCTTATACCATTTCACCCAAAACCAAATAACGACCGCCAGCACAAGAGCCAGAAGAAGTATAAGATTCAACACAAGATCACCTCCACATATTATTAGTACATTTTATGCGGAAAGCAGATTTTGTGTCATATGATTCATTTTACACCTTTTTGACGAAAAAAGCAAGATTTTTATGCAAAACAAAAAAGCTGCCCCGAAGGACAGCTTGAATTATTTACTTTATCTCAACTGAAGCAGCCCAATCCTTGAACTTATCTTCATACTTTGACTTATTTTTCTGCTCGCAGAGAAAATCAAAAATGTAGTAGCCACCGTTGCCCTCTGTTATAGAACTCATGCCGTAATAATGTTTATCTCCTATGCTCTGGGTATAATAAATGTATTTTGAATCCTTGCCTGTTATTTTCAAGGTCGTTGAGCCGTTTTCAAGAATAAAATCAAAGATATCCGATGCAGACTCGCCCTTGCCATAGCCGTAAAGTGCAATATCAGAATATGAAAGCTTAACAGCGTTTATGCCCACCTCGTTGTTGGAGAAGTTATCAAGGGCATACAGATTTGTACTGCTAGATTTCTCAATATCCGCAGGAGCGGTCATTGTATAGCCAGTACCCTGTAATGTTTTCGTAGCTGTATTTTTGTAAAAATATCTCACACCAAAAGCCACCAAGAACGCAAGGATAAACACAAGAACTGTCATCAAAGGCTTCGGTATGCCCTTTTTAGCAGATGTAACAGGCGCTATCTTATAAGGCTCATATGCACTGCCATAAGGCGTCTGAGCATTGCCATTCTGCGGAGGCGGATAACTCTGCTGAGCGTAGCCGTTCTGTGGCTGACCATAAGACTGCTGACCCTGAGCATAATTCTGCTGAGGTACTGCATTCACAGGCTGAGCACCTGTAGTGTTGCGCTTGCCAAAGCCAACATTCTCACCAAGGTTTGATGTGTCGATAGAATCCATATAACCGCTTGTTTCAGACTTCACAGCCGACCCACAATTTGGACAAAAAGCGTCAGTATCACTGATCTTTGCCGAACAAATAGGACATTTCATATTCTTTTCTCCCTCATATAATTTATGCTTTTATTCTAACATATGCTGTTTATTATGTCAATAATTTAACAAATCGTTTTTATAAATTTTGTATTAATTGATATGGATAGTGCTTGCCCACTTTTCAAATTTCGGGTCATAGAAATCCTTTTCATCAGCCTTACAGCCAAAAACAAACCAATAATATTTATAACCTGACTTTTTGCATATAGCATAGTTATAAACTTCGTCGCCCGTTTTTGCACGATAGGTCATTTTAAGCTTGTTACCATCAGCATACACTTCTTTATAGCTGCTTCCAAACTGACTTTTCAAATTGCCCTTCATGTAGGTGACAAACAGTTTCTCAGTAAGAATATCCGTTGTTTCGCCGGCAAGTGAAGAGTAATCAAGGATCATATACTGAAAATCGCTATTAACATCGGCGTACTTTCCGTTGGCTTTTACAGTTCCGTCACTGCTCTGTGCCGCATAATCTATTGTGGTTGCCTTTTCAAGTGACCTTGGCAGTTCAACGCTAAAATTCTCCTCTCTAATGGTATGGGTTGAAACATTGCGATAGTACCAATATCCAAAACCGATAGCTGCGCCCACAAACAATGCCAGCAAAAGGATAAGCACCTTTTTGCCTATAGACGTATTCTTTCCCACTGCCCTCACATTGCTGTTAAGACCATTGTCAAAGCCATTGTTAAAGCTATTATTGAAACTATTGCCATACCTCGACTGTGCCGAATTTACCCCTGTCATTTCAATAACTCTTGTGCCACAATTCTGACAGCAAATGCTGTTAGGCAGAATATCGCACCCGCATACTGTACATCTCATAAAGATACCCCCTATAAAAATTTATTACTTTTATATTAACACACTTCTTCTTTTTTGTCAACAAAAAAAAGCGGACAGCACATAGCCGCCCGCTCTTAAAAACTTATTACTTAGCGTTCTTCTTAGCTTCGATATCAGCAAGAGCGTCTTTTCTTGAAAGATTGATCCTGCCCTGATCGTCGATTTCCATTACCTTAACAACGATCTCGTCGCCAACAGAAACAACGTCCTCTACCTTTTCTACTCTTGATTTGTCAAGCTTAGAAATGTGTACCAAACCGTCCTTACCAGGAGCTATCTCAACGAAAGCACCAAAGTTCATGATCTTTACTACCTTACCTCTGTAGATAGCACCTATCTCAGGGTCATTAGCGATAGTATTGATGATATTGATTGCCTGTTCAGCCTTTTCCTTGTCGATACCTGAAACGAATACGCTACCGTCCTCAGATATGTCTATCTTAACGTCGCACTCAGCAGAGATCTTCTGAATTACCTTTCCGCCTGAACCAATAACTTCTCTGATCTTGTCAACCGGTACCTTTGTTGCCAGCATCTTAGGTGCCCACTTGCTTACCTCAGCACGAGGAGCAGGGATAGCCTTGAGCATTATCTCATCAAGAATATACATTCTTGCTTTTCTTGTCTTTTCAAAAGCACTTGCGATTATCTCAGGTGTCAGACCGTCGACCTTGATATCCACCTGAATAGCTGTGATACCGTTCTTTGTACCGCCGACCTTAAAGTCCATATCGCCGAAGAAGTCTTCCAGACCCTGGATATCGGTCAGAACGATGTAATCGTCATCAGTCTCACCTGTTACCAGACCACAGGAGATACCAGCTACCATACGCTTGATCGGTACACCTGCTGCCATAAGTGCAAGTGTAGAACCACAGATAGAACCCTGTGATGTAGAACCGTTTGAAGAAAGCACCTCAGATACGCATCTGATAGCATATGGGAACTCTTCAACAGAAGGGATAACCGGAACGAGTGCTCTCTCTGCAAGTGCGCCGTGACCTATCTCTCTTCTTCCCGGGCCTCTTGAAGGTCTTGTTTCACCAACAGAATATGAAGGGAAATTGTACTGATGCATATATCTCTTGGAAGTTTCCTCGTCGATACCGTCAAGTTTCTGAGCGTCTGAAACAGGGCCAAGTGTTGCGATAGTCATTACCTGTGTCTGACCTCTTGTGAAGATACCTGAACCGTGTACTCTTGGGAGAACGCCAACTTCAGCAGCAAGTGGTCTTATCTCGTCGATACCTCTGCCGTCAACACGCTTGCCCTCATAGAGCCAGTTTCTAACTATCTTCTTCTGGAGCTTATACATAACTTCGTCAAGAACAGCTGTGTTATCCTCGCACTGCTCGTCGAACTTCTCATGAACAGCGTCGATTATTGGCTGGAGTCTTGCGTCTCTTACATTCTTATCATCTGTATCAAGAGCGACCTTTACCTGCTCGCCTACCATTGCTTCAACAGCGTCGAACAGATCATGGTCAACTTCCATTGACTCAAACTCAAACTTAGGTTTTCCGATCTGAGCCTTGATATCGTTGATGAAAGCTACCATTTTCTTTATCTCTTCATGACCGGTCATGATAGCCTTGAGCATAAGATCGTCAGGTATCTGGTCTGCACCTGCTTCGATCATAACGATCTTTTCGGCAGAGCCTGCAACTGTAAGGTTAAGTCTGTTCTTAGCTCTCTGCTCAAGAGTTGGGTTGAGAACGAGTTCGCCGTCAACGTAACCTACGTTGATAGATGCAACTGGGCCGTTCCATGGAATATCAGAGATAGAAAGTGCAATAGATGTAGCTATCATACCTGTGATCTCAGGTGAGTTGTCAGGGTCAACAGAAAGAACTGTCATAACAACTGAAACGTCATTTCTCATATCCTTTGGGAAAAGAGGTCTCATAGGACGGTCAATTACACGATCTGTAAGGATGGCGTTCTCAGATGCCTTTCCCTCACGCTTGTTAAAACCACCCGGAATTTTTCCTACAGAGTACATCTTCTCCTCGAACTCAACGCTGAGTGGGAAGAAATCCACACCATCACGTGGCTTGTCAGATGCTGTAGCTGTTGAAAGGACTGTTGTATCACCATACTTGATAAAAACAGCTCCGTTTGCCTGAGCTGCTACTCTTCCGATATCTACAGTAAGAGTCCTGCCGGCAAGTTCCATTGAATAACTTTTGTACATATTAATTCTCCTTAAAATTCTTTTGCAGAAGTGTATTCCTCTTCCGAAACTACTAAACAATACATGTACGCTCATGCACTCTTTAGTGGTCTCGGCTTACTTCTGCTTTTCAAAAAACAATAATAAAAACAATAATAGAGCGGAATAATAATTACTCCGCTCTAAAGAAAATACTATTTTCTGAGTCCTAAACGCTCGATAAGTGAACGATATCTCTCGATATCAATCTCCTTAAGGTATGCAAGTAATCCACGTCTCTGACCGATCATCTTTAACATTCCTCTTCTTGAGTGATGATCCTTTGGGTTCTGTTTGAAATGCTCAGTTAACTCTGCGATTCTTGCTGAAAGAATTGCAATCTGAACCTCTGGTGAACCTGTGTCATTTGGTGTTCTACCGTACTCTGCGATAATAGCCTGTTTCTTTTCCTTTGCGATCATTGTTGATCCTCCTTATATTATAATGCGCCCTGATAACTGTATGATGCTCAGCAATAGGTCGGAGTGTCCAACTACCGAACATGGGCAAAACCATACCTATGCAGTATAGCATAGTAAGCATTTGTTGTAAACTGTTTTTTTATTAATCCGGCAAATATCTTGTGACACAAATCGGATTTCTGTAATATGCATTTGAAACCTTGATTCCATCACGCTTGTTGCTGGCATGTACAATCTGTCCGTTTCCGATATAAATTGCAACATGTGAGATACTCCTTCCACTTCCGTAGAAGAATAAATCTCCCGGCTTTGCTTCAGATGCACTGATTTTTGTGCCGTATGAAGGCTGTGCTTTTGATGAATGCGGTAATGAGATTCCATACTTTCCAAGAATTCTCATTGTGAAGC
>OHYP01001210.1_pt1 | contig 9409 bp, 10 predicted proteins | sample 1580341 | NCBI WGS metagenome assembly OHYP01 (sample SAMEA3882509, study PRJEB24775) | human gut metagenome | biome: human-associated habitat; feature: intestine environment; material: feces | place: Netherlands | collected 2009/2010 | reverse complement strand
GGTATTCGCCAGAGAAAGAAGCCGCTATATGAGCTGTGTTGAAATTTTTGAGCATGGTATAAATAATTAAGGTATTATGTTTAGAAAGGGGATTGTATGTTAAGTAATATTATTGCGGAATGTATGGGGATATCGATGAGGAATTTTTTAAATACTCCGTATAAAGAACAGACCATCATAGAAATGTACGCGCCAGATGGTTTTGCGAACAAAGCGACTGGAATATGTCACTATTGTACGGTAGATACGCTTAAAGCAATTTTAAATAAGGAGTGTTTAAGGTTTAGTGATGTTCGATTTTTGAATGATTCAACAGAATTTGTAGAAATTTTGTTGTGGATAGAAAATGTGATTATGAATGGTTCATATAATGCTGATTTTCAGAAATTGATTCTTGAGAGTGATGAGATGAAAGAATTAAAAGAATATCAACAATCTTATATAGGGCATTCAAATATCACTCATCAATATGAAATAAAAACATACAGAACATATACATGTTCCTTTTCAACAGATATTGATGCACTTAGTATGTGGAATTATTATGCCCAATCTAGAGAAGGAGTCAACATAGTATTCAATCATTCATGGAATATATTTGATGGTAGCAATAATTCAGAAGTAAACAGCAGTGATGAATTAGAAAATGGCATTGCAATTCATAGAGGACTTGTCATTTATAAAAACGAAGATAAGAAAAAATGTATAATCGAATTACTTAATAGATTGCAAGAAGTATATAATAAAGCAAAGGATGATATTAAAAAATACCAAGGTTATATATTATTTGCCTTTAAAGAGGCGGTAAATAATATGAGATGCTTTTTTAAAAATGAATATTTTGAATGTGAAAATGAATACAGAATTGTATTAAGGATTCCAGAAGAATTACTGTTACGAAAGGAATGTCTCAGTGATATTGTAGAAAAAGGGCAATTTAAACGTGGTAATATATTGATACCCTATGTAGATTACAAATTTAGGAAAAGTAGTGTAAAACGAATTGTCATTAATCCGTACATTAAAGAAGAGAGTGATATATTTGAATTAGGAATCAAAGAATTATTGTGGATGAATCAAATGGAAGATATACATATTGTTCATTCTAATATTCCTGTTAGAAAATACAGTTAGAGGGAAAATGTAGCAGTTAAAGAGATCATGACAGTATATGAAGTCGTAATTCTTAATAAAAAGGAATTAGAGATACTTCATAGGCATTTTTATCGTGTTTTTATTTTGGTGAGACATGAAATATGAACTGTTTTCTGAAACCTTAAAAGAGAAAGTAAATGTTATTAAATCGTAATATGAAATGAAATTTTGAGAAAATATCAATAAATGGTTTGGAATGATAGGATGGTGAAAAAATGAAGAGATTCGGAGACAGCGTACATATGGTAGAGAACGAAATCCTCATCTATCAAACTGAAGATGGGCAGACGAAAATTGATGTTAAATTTCAAGATGAGACTGTTTGGCTTACACAGGCACAATTATGTGAGCTTTACCAAACCAGTAAATCTAATATCAGTGAGCATATTAAACATATCTTTGAAGAAGGCGAGTTAGAGGAAGCCGCAGTTGTTCGGAAATTCCGAACAACTGCGGCTGATGGAAAAAACTATAATACAATCCATTATAATCTTGATATGATTATTTCTCTTGGATATAGAGTGAAATCCAAGATTGCTACAAATTTCCGTCGGTGGGCTGCTGAACGATTAAAAGAGTACATGATAAAAGGTTTTACAATGGATGATGAACGACTGAAAAATCTGGGTGGGGGTAATTACTGGAAAGAGTTATTAGACCGTATTCGAGATATTCGCTCATCTGAAAAAGTGATGTACCGACAGGTACTTGACCTTTATGCAACAAGTGTTGATTATGATCCCAAGAGTAGTGAATCCATTGCATTTTTTAAAATGGTACAAAATAAATTACATTATGCCGTACATGGACATACAGCGGCGGAGATTATATATGAGCGTGCGGACGCCAGTCAGCCTTTTATGGGATTAAAAAGTTTTTCTGGTGATTTTCCTGCATTGAAAGATATCAGTATTGCAAAAAATTATCTTAGTGATGAAGAGTTAAAGATACTAAATAATATTGTATCGGGATATTTTGATTTTGCGGAGATTCAAGCTATGCGCCATAATCCCATGTATATGTCAGATTATGTGGAACACCTTGACAATGTTTTAAAAACTACAGGAGAAAAAGTGTTGCAAGGAGCCGGAACGATTAGTCATGCACAGGCAATTGAAAAAGCAACAGAAGAGTATAGAAAATACCAGGTACAGAACTTGTCGCCAGTTGAAGAAGAATATTTGGAAAGCATTAAAATTATTCACAGTACAGTAAAGAAAAAAAGTAAAAATTAATTTTTATAAAAGAGATTTTTAGAAGTTAGTAAAAATACGAGTTTGGACAATGATACACATGTTGAGACGGTAGTACTGCTTTCCCACAAAAAGCCCGACAGTCATATCAACGTAAAAGTTGAGTTTGGCGAGGGTGAGGGCAAAGTTCCTTTAAAGGCAATCTCCGAAAGGGCAGAAGCCTATAAGCCAAAAGAGTGAGTCACCTACAAAATGATAAAAGAGTACATAGAAGCAAAATACGGCTTCAAAGTACATACTGCATATATTGCAGAGGTTAAGAGAGATTTAGGCTTACCGATGTATGATGCTCCCAATGCGGTAGAGGAATTGAAACAGCCGAGAAAACATCCGACAGCGGAGAAAGTGGAAGCAATCAAAGATGCTTTGAAGCATTTTGAGGTAATCTAAATGGATAAGCGTATCATTAGAAATAGTGGTACGCTTATTTTTTTTGCTCAAATTTGCACCTTTGAACAGTTTTGGGCTTTTATATATAATGAAGCCAGAAACGGAGGTGCTGTTTATGAGAGAGCAGACATATCACATATATCTGGATAGCCACCAAAAGACAACATTATTAAATAGCCTTATCGAACTGAAAAATCAGCTCATACAACAAGGCAGATATACAGACTGTGTTGACGAGCTTATCTTCAAAGTCATAAATGCTCCCGTGAAGAAACTGAAAATAGTCACAACGGGAGGTTAAGATGTATGATAAAAAATTTACAAGGCTTGTAATGCAGATATTTACTGACCGAGTGCAGGCACAGATTGAAGTCGTCAAAGAGGAGCAATCCCGATTTGAATTTGATATGACCCCGTTTACCACAGATGATTGTATTCCTGACAACCGAAATGAGAACATTGTCGGCAAGGTGGTGGTTATCAATGCAGAGCTTAACCGTTATGAGTATCAGCACTCCGCTTATCAGCTTGCATTGGTGTATGGCGGACACGGTGCGATTGGCGGCAGAGGTCAGGCGGTATTCGGTACTTGTCTTGCAGACGGTAAGCGAGCCAGATGGGAACAGTCAGATGGCACCTTATCACTTCCATAGGAACTACGTAACGCATGGGAGTGGTAATTCATGCAGAAAGACAATAATCTTTCAGATAAGCTTTGTACCAGTCTGGTGACTAATTGCTGAGAGATTGTTAAAATGCACAAAAAACAGTGCTTTCATTTGTGAAAAATAATAATAGACAACAAATACAATCGTTGCTATAATTATAATTGTCATTTTGGTTGTAACTCTTTGAGGCATTACTGATGGCACCGATGCGTTGTAGTAGGGTGTGTATGTCTTAAGGGGGTTTTTTTATATAGATAAGAGGATTCAAAAGGCATAATACAAAGCAGGAGAGAGAAGATGCAGGTAATTAAGAAATTAAACAACAATTTTGCAATCTGCATGGATAAAGAGGGAAAAGAGCTGATCGCTTATGGAAAAGGAATTGGATTTCCGAAAGTACCATATGAACTCACGGATCTGAATCAGATTGACAGAACCTTTTATGATATCGATGATAAGTATCTGGATCTGTTGCAGGAACTGCCGGAGAAAGTACTGGATTTCGCAGCAAAGTTAGTAGATATCGCACACAATGAATTGCAATATGAACTGAATCCGAATCTGGTGATGACACTGGCGGATCATATTCATTTCTGTATTCAGCGTGCACGCAAGAAGATTGTGGTGCAGATGCCGTTGATCAGCGAGATTGAGCAGTCATTTCCGAAAGAGGCAAAGATTGGAAAATACGCAGTGCGGCAGATGGAACGCAGATTTGCAGTTCAGCTGAATGAAAATGAGGCTTCTGGAATCGCGATAAGTTTCGCAAATGCACGGAACAGTGCAGAAAAGAAAGCTGATACGTCCATTCAGAAATGGTTCCATGAAGCACTTGAGGATACAATCAGTATCGTAGAAGATACGGTGGGAATTTTGATTGAGAGAGAGTCATTTAATTTCGCTAGATATTCTTCTCATCTGATGTATCTGCTCAAACGGATTGACTCAAATCAGACATTGGATACAGATAATGGAATCATGTATCAGTCGATTCGTGAAGAATTTCCGGAGATTGCAGAGTGCATTGACAAGATCGAAGTGTATTTCGAGAAAAGATTTGACATTCAGCTTTCAAAAGAGGAAAAGATGTATTTAATGTTGCATATTAACAGAATATGTGTCAGAGAAGGACTGTAACCAGTCGGGCATTACCTTCCATGACAGTTTGTTGCAAAGGATTATAGAATCCGCAGGAGAACAAATTGTTGTGGGAGTTTTTTTATGTATTAGGAAAGAAATCTTTCCTAATACATATGCTCTGCATCGACTGAAACGAAGAGAAGACGCACTGCGGCGTACAAGGAAGATGTCGCAAGCAATCTATATTACCACTTCGTTCCTTGCCAAACAAGTGCCACTGGCGCTTAGCAACACCGCAGGTTCTAGAATGTGCCAAGGCATATTCTTTGTTCTAAAAAAGAAAAAGGAGAATTAATTATGGCAGACAAAAACAAAATCATTGCTGAAGAAGTGCTCGCTGCAGTAGGCGGCACAGCAAACATTGTATCAGTGACACACTGTATGACAAGACTTCGTTTTGTATTGAAGGATCAGAGTGTCCCGGATCAGAAGAAACTGGAATCTATCAAAGGGGTTATGGGAACAAATATCGCCGGAGGTCAGTATCAGGTCATCATCGGAAACTCTGTAGGAAATGTGTACAAAGAACTGGTGGCAATGAGCGGAATATCTGATACAACTGCAGATTACAAAGTAGAACAGGAAAAACAGAAAGTGAATCCGATTGTAGCTGCACTTGATTTTATCGCAGGATGCATGACACCATTGTTCACAGCAATCATCGCAGGTGGTCTGATTAAAGTATTACTTGTAATCTTTGGTCCAACACTGCTCGGGGTATTGTTTTCTGAGAGTGACACTTATATCTTAATGAACGCACTTGGTGATGCACCGTTTTATTTCCTGCCTGTACTGGTAGCATTTACAGCATCTAAGAAATTAAACTGTAATTCATTTCTGGCAGTTATGGTATCCTCTGTTTTGATTTATCCAGATGTGATTACACTGCTTGGAAGTGATCAGGCAACACACCTGTTTGGTATAATTCCGGTTGTTCATGGAAGTTACTCTTCTTCCATCGTCCCAGCAATGCTTGCAACGATCCTTCTGAAATATGTAGAGATTATCGTAGATAAGATTGTACCGGACTGGTCCAAGAACTTCTTGAAACCATTACTGATTGTAATTATTACGGCACCAATCACACTCTGTCTCCTTGCACCACTTGGTCTGATGGTTGGAAATGGACTTCAGTTTGTGATCGATGCAATTTACAATTTTGCTCCATGGCTTGCAATGATGCTTTTCTCAGCAGCGATGCCGTTCATTGTTATGACGGGTATGCACTGGGCATTTGTTCCAGCATGTCTGCTTGGTCTTGCCAATCCGGGATATGACCTGTTGCTTCTTCCAGCAATGCTTACAAGTAATATTGCACAGGCAGGTGCAACATTTGGTGTGGCAGCAAAGACAAAAGATAAAGAACTTAGAGAAATGGCAATTCCAGCAGGTATTTCTGCACTTCTTGCAGGTGTTACAGAGCCAGCAATGTACGGAATTACATTAAGATTGAGAAAACCTATGATTGCTGCATGTATTGCAAGTGGTATCGGTGGATTGATTATGGGAATTACGTCATTAAAAGCATATGCATTTGCAACTCCATGTCTGACAGCAATTGTTCAGTTTATTTCCCCTGATAGTGGAAAAAATATGATTTGTGCAGTAGTTGTTTTAATTGTATCATTAGTATTATCTTTTGTACTTTCCTTTATTATGACAAAGAATAATAATGTACAGTTAGAAACAGTGAAGGCAGAAGCTTCCAGAGGAAAAGTTCAGGAGTCAGAGAAAGTTGCAGAACAGGGAGCAGGAATGCCAACAGAGATTACAGCACCAATTAAAGGAGAGGTGATCCCGCTTACAGAAGTAAAAGACCCGACGTTCGCAACAGGAATCCTCGGAGAAGGATTCGCAGTTGTTCCTGCAGAAGGAAAAGTATATGCACCATTTGACGGTACATGCGACAGTATTTTTGATACGCTGCATGCAATGGCACTTATATCTGATAACGGAGTAGAGCTTCTGATCCATGTCGGACTGGAGACAGTGAGCTTAAAGGGAGTACCGTTTACAGTTCATGTAGAAAACGGACAGCATTTCAAAAAAGGAGATCTGCTTCTTGAGTTTGATATCGAGGCAATTCTAAAAGCTGGATGTGAGATCCAGACGCCGGTTATTGTAGCGAATGCAGATAAGTATGAGCATCTGACAGTAGAAAAAGATAGAATCGTGATTGGAGGTTAAGAAGATGGGATTCAAAGAAAATTTCCTATGGGGAGGAGCAACAGCGGCAAATCAGTGTGAAGGTGCATGGAATGTAGATGGAAAAGGTATTTCCGTATCTGATATCTGTACAGGCGGAAAATTCGGACAGAGCAAACGAATCACGCCGGTGATTGAAGAAGGAACATTTTATCCAAGCCACGAGGCAATCCAGCATTATTATCGCTTCAAAGAAGACATTGCCCTGTTTGCCGAGATGGGATTTAAATGCTATCGTTTCTCCATCAACTGGACAAGAATCTTCCCGAATGGGGATGAGAAAGAACCGAACGAGGCAGGACTGAAACATTACGAGGAAGTTATTGACGAGTGTCTGAAATACGGCATTGAGCCGCTGATTACAATCTCTCATTATGAAGTTCCGTTTGGTCTGACAAAGAAATGTAATGCATGGGTCAGCAGAGAGATGATCGATTATTATCTGAATTACTGCCGTGCAATCTTCACAAGATACAAAGGAAAAGTAAAATACTGGCTGACATTTAACGAAATCAACAGTTCGGCAGCTCCGATGGGAGCACTGCTCAATCAGGGAATCTTAAATGAGCTTGAGAATCCGACGATATTTATGGAGCAGCCGGATATCCCACAGCAGAGATATCAGGGACTGCATCACATGTTTCTGGCTTCTGCTCTGGCGGTACAGATGGCGCATGAGATCGATCCGGAATACAAAGTAGGAAATATGATGATCTATTCTGCAAGTTATCCGATGACCTGCAATCCGGACGATGTGGTTTTAAATCAGAGATACAACCGTATGTATAATTATTATTGTACAGATGTACAGGCACGTGGAGCATATCCGGCTTATGCAGATAGCCTTTTGAAAGAAATCGGCGTTGAAATCGTAAAAGAGCCTGGAGATGATGAAATCTTAAAGAAGGGAACGATAGATTTTATTACATTCTCTTACTATATGTCTTCCTGCCAGAGCTCAGATCCAGAGCAGAAAAGTGGAGAAGGGAATATTCTCGGTGGTGTACCGAATCCATATCTGGAGGCATCAGACTGGGGATGGCAGATTGACCCGAAGGGACTGCGTTATGCACTGAATGATCTGAGTGACCGCTATCAGCTTCCGCTTATGGTTGTGGAAAATGGACTGGGAGCGAAAGATACAGTGGAAGAAGACGGATCAATCAATGATGATTACAGAATTGAGTACCTGCGAAAGCACATTGAACAGATGAAGCTTGCGGTAGAAGATGGAGTAGATCTCATGGGCTATACTCCATGGGGATGTATCGACCTTGTTTCTGCAACTACCGGCGAATATGCAAAGAGATATGGAATGATTTATGTGCGTCGTTTTGATGACGGAACTGGGGATTTTGCCCGTCTGAAAAAGAAATCTTTCTACTGGTATCAGAATGTGATTCGTACAAACGGAGAGAAACTGTAAATGAGTAAAATCATTTTTTAGATGTAGACGGGACTCTGGTGAATTGTGAAAACCAGATCCTGGAAGCTGCTATAAGAGCTGTGCGTCAAGCAAGAAATCCAGTAAAATAATCTAAATAAGGCTGTCACAATAACGGTTATTTATCGCTGTTGTGGCGCCTTTTTTATAGCAAATTTCGCAGTTCGTTTATATTAATGACCTGTATTTTTCGATATTGTAATCGAACAAGTCCTTTTTTTGGAAAAATCAGCAAGTACTCTGAAAACTGTGGTGCGGTGCAGATTCAAACATATGGCTAATTCTTCTTGAGTATAAGGAAGCGTATGATTAATAATTCCAAGCTCTGAGTGGTCATTCTCTGTTAAATCGACTAGATAATCCGCCACTCGCTTGGCACTATCGTTGATAGTCAGTCGCTTAATTTGATTGCAAAGTTGTGTATAATTTTCGGTCAATAATTCAAAAATGATTTGGTTCAGTTCAGTATGCTTGCAAATATGTGGATAAAGTGATTGGATGGGACAGGTGACCAATACTGTACGCCAATATGGTAAGTTCAAGTACCAATTCATTGGTATCAAATTTCCCTGACGGAAGCCGTTCCACATCCATATCCGTCTTGATTTCACTGTGGAACTGTTCGCACTCACCATGTGCATGGTAATTCTGGATAACTTCAGAATCTGCCATCCCTGTATTAGTCCACCATGTGTTCACTTCTAGGTCGGATGGCAGTAGGAATTGCCCGTATTTATCAATGGTACGTTCTATGATCTCATAGCCAGTGCGGATGGCAACTGTTTTATCGTTTCCTTCCGCTGTATTAGAGCTATCATTATTTAGGATGCTTTTCAGTCTTGCATTATCATCTCGTAACAGCTGATTTTCCTGCTCCAAACTATCTATTTTTTGTTTAAACGATCAACATCGTCTTTGTGTTCTGTTTTTTCATCACGAAGGTCTTTTTCCACAGCATCAAGGCGTGACATAACTTCCATAAGTTGTCTATAAAAGAAATTGTTTTTGATCGTTGGGGCGCAACACAGATGGTACAGGATTTGGAAGGTATGGATTTACCGTTGTTCCTTTCGGACAGGGATATAAGGATATGAGTCCGCCAACAAAGGAACTTATGAAACTTACTCTTGAGGAGCGAATTGCTACGGTGGGCA
>OHYP01001192.1_pt1 | contig 9533 bp, 7 predicted proteins | sample 1580341 | NCBI WGS metagenome assembly OHYP01 (sample SAMEA3882509, study PRJEB24775) | human gut metagenome | biome: human-associated habitat; feature: intestine environment; material: feces | place: Netherlands | collected 2009/2010 | reverse complement strand
TACCAGCCGATACCAATGTAGTATTCGGACATCAGTTTGCATCTATAGCAGGTGCAGGCCCAATCAACGGACCAATTCAGGCAGCTATTTTCGGATGGCTTCCGGTTCTGCTTTGGATATTAATTGGTGGTGTATTCTTTGGAGCTGTTCAGGACTTTGCATCTATGTACGCTTCAGTTAAGAACAAGGGTCGTACAATCGGTTACATCATCGAGGAGTACATCGGTAAATTAGGAAAGAAATTATTCCTGTTATTCTGCTGGCTGTTCTGTATACTTGTTGTTGCAGCTTTCGCAGATGTCGTAGCCGGAACCTTCAATGGCTTTGCTGCTGATAAAGCAGGCGAGGTTACAAAGGTTGTAGCCAACGGAGCAGTTGCAACTACATCAATGCTTTTCATCATAGAAGCAGTTGCACTTGGTTTCTTCCTTAAATACTCTAAGTTCAACAAATGGATTAACACACTTGTTGCAATCGTATTACTTATAGTAGCTATAGCACTGGGACTCAATTTCCCAATGTATTTAAACCTTAGCGTATGGCACATAATTATATTTGCATATATACTTATAGCCAGTGTTACACCTGTATGGGCACTGCTTCAGCCACGTGATTACCTTAACAGCTACCTGTTAATCTTCATGATCGTAGGTGCGATAATCGGTGTATTTGTTGCAAATCCTGCTTGTAACCTTGATGCTTTCACAGCATTTGCAATCCCTGATGCAAACGGAAACCCACAGTATCTGTTCCCAATCTTATTCGTAACAATCGCCTGTGGTGCAGTTTCAGGTTTCCATTCACTTGTATCATCAGGTACTGCTTCTAAGCAGATAAAGAATGAGAAGAACATGCTTCCTGTTTCATTTGGCGCCATGCTTATGGAGAGTATGCTTGCAATCCTTGCACTTATCGCAGTAGCATCATTCGGTAAGGGAGAGGCAGCAGCTCAGGGACTTACAACACAGCCACAGATTTTCGCAGGAGCTATCGCAAACTTCCTGTCAGTAATCGGTTTACCACACTCACTTGTGTTCACACTGATTAACCTTGCTGTATCAGCCTTCGCTCTGACATCACTTGATTCAGTAGCCAGAGTCGGACGTCTGTCATTCCAGGAGTTCTGGCTTGATTCAGACACAGATGATGACAATATGAGTCCATTTGTCAAGCTGATGACAAACAAATACTTTGCAACAATCATCACACTGGTACTTGCATTCCTGCTTACAAAGGTAGGCTATGCAGAGATATGGCCACTGTTTGGTTCAGCTAACCAGCTCTTATCAGTACTTGCACTTGTTGCCTGCGCAGTATTCTTAAAGAAGACAAAGCGTCAGGGCTGCATGCTCTGGATTCCAATGGTATTCATGATGGCAGTTACATTTACTGCACTTGGCATGACAATCTACAAGCTTACAAAGGCATTATTCTCTGTAGGACTTGACCTTGGAAATTCATTACAGCTTATATTCGCAGTATTACTGCTCATCCTTGGTGTGCTTGTTGCAATTCAGGGTGTGAAGAAGCTCTGTGAGAAATCAGAAAGCAAGAAAGCTGCAGCTTAAAATGAGATAGAAGTTGCAATTAATAGAAATCAAAAGTCTCAGAATCCGCTTAATAAGCGAGTTCTGGGACTTTTTTATGTGAGGATGATGAATAAAAGAAGTGAAAAGGGAGCCTGATATCAGGCTCCCAATTCTCTGTCCTTTCCCATGAAAAATACTGCTAAAGATTCCGGACCAACATGGCTTCCGGTGCAGAAATCATAGGTGGTATTTATCACATCGCGCACCTTTATGCGCTTTTTAATCTGTTCAATCACATAGAGCGAATCTTCATATGCGTCAGCATGTGCCACTCCGATAATCTGATTTTCAGGGTCTGTAATGTTGTCGCATAACAGATTGACAAGCTCATTTAATACGGCTTTTCGGCCACGACATTTTCTGAACTGTACAATATATCCGTCCTTGCTGCCCCTTAGGATAGGCTTGATACTTAGCATGTTGCCAACCAAAGCGGTGGTTCCGCTTAATCTGCCGGTTCTTGCAATATACTTTAAATTGCCCACGGTAAACACACCGTTTAATCTGGCAGGATAGGTCTCTATTGTGTCAGCCACCTCATCAAAGCTCATGCCCTTCTCACGCATTTCGCTGGCGTATATTGCGAGAAGTCCCTGTCCGAGGGAAGCATTTAATGAATCCACCAGGCGTATTTTTCTGCCGTTACTGCAATCATCAAGGACAGCATCGGCTGCGACACGGGCTGAGTTGTAGTTGCCGCTTATGTTTTTACTTAGGGAGAAATACAGGACATCCTTGTCTGCCTCAATGATTTCCCTGAAGGTATCCTCAAAGATTCCGCTGCTGATAAGTCCGGTCTTTACCTCGGCACCTTCTCTTATCGCGTCATAGTATTCCTTACCCTTTGCCCGCTCCTGTTCCGGTGTGAGGTCAGGCTCAAAGCAGGTCATTTCCTTTCCGTTGACAAGGTTTACAAATGATAGCACCTTGATTTTATATTTTTTACATAGCTCTGCAGGAATGTTTGCCGCAGAGTCAACAATTATTTCAAACATATTTACCCTCGTATTTCTATAATAATGATATGATGGTCAAAAGGTATTTTGCCCCTTTAATCATAATAATTGGTTAACTGTAGTTATGCATCACATATCTTGCAATTATATGCCATTAATATATGTGGTTGCAAAGAATAGTATATGTAGTTTTTGATACTATGTCAATGACTTTTGCTATGTTTAGTAAAAATTTAGAATATTTAGATAGAGTTATCAGGGATGTAGTGTTATAGTAGAAATAATAGATATATAGATTCAATGAAACAGAGGAAAAATATGAGTGATATAAAATTAGGCTGTCACGTAGGCATGGCAGGAAAAGATATGTTTCTGGCATCAGCCAGGGAAGCAGCGTCATACGGCGCGAATGTGTTTATGCTCTACACCGGGGCACCACAGAACACGAGAAGAAAGGAAATCTTTGAGCTCAACATAGACGCAGGCTGGGAATATGCACATGAGCATGGGATAAATGAGATAGTGGTCCACGCGCCATACATCATAAATCTGGCAAACACCGTAAAGCCTGAGACATACGAGCTGGCAGTGGAGTTTCTGGAAAAGGAGATAGTAAGGACCGCGGCAATGAAGAGCCGTATACTGGTGCTTCATCCGGGAAGTCATGTAAATGCCGGTGAGCAGGCTGGAATCGCACAGATTGTAAAGGGACTTAACACAGTGCTCAATCAGAATGATGACGATGTGTTTATCGCACTTGAGACGATGGCAGGAAAGGGCAGTGAAATAGGCCGTTCCTTTGAGGAGCTTAAGGCAATCTATGATGGAGTGGACAGGAAGGAAAGGCTGCGTGTCTGCTTTGATACGTGCCATGTAAATGATGCAGGATACGATATTGTGAACCATTATGATGAGGTTTTTGCAGAGTTTGACAGGGTGATAGGGCTTGAGCAGATAGCGGTATTTCATGTGAATGACAGCTTAAATCCTCTCGGAGCACACAAGGACAGGCATGCAAATATAGGCAAGGGAACCATCGGCTATGACACACTGCACCGCCTGGTGCATGATGAGACCTTTGCAAATGTACCAAAGATTCTGGAAACACCATGGCTTTGTGAGGAGAGCTCTGCGAAGAAGACTATTCCTCCTTATAAAGAGGAAATTGAATGGCTTCTTAAATAAGAAAGCAGCTAAAAATGTATGGAGAGGTTTGGTATTACAGACAGTAAGATAATGGAGGCATAATAGATGAAGGAAAAAACCTACGAGGGAACTAAAAAAACACAGAATGGTTTAAAGAGAATGTTTTTTTCAGTGCTTGCGATATTATTGCAGGCAGTTTTCATGGTCTATATGTTTACAAGGCTAAATGAATATGCGGCAGCAATAAACACGACCACAAGCGTCCTGGCAATCATACTTGTGCTCGGACTGTACAATCGTGAGCAGACCGCATCCATGACTACACCGTGGATTATACTGATACTGGCATTTCCGATAATGGGAGTGTCACTTTACCTGTTAGTCGGACTAAACGGCGCACCGAATAAGATGCGTGCACGGTTTGAAGAGGTGGATTCCATGCTTCTTCCATGTCTGCCTGAAAACGCAGACATACTATCCGATATGTATGAAAAGGTGCCACAGGCAGCGGGAATTTCAACATACCTGGCCAAAAATGCACTTTATCCGGTATATCAGAACACGGATGTAACATATTATGATCAGGCGTCAAAGGGACTCGAAGCGCAGCTTAGCGATTTATCAAAGGCCAGGAAATTTATTTTCATGGAGTATCACGCCATAGAGGACAAGGAATCGTGGCACCGTATCCAAAAGGTGCTCATGGAGCGCGTGCAGGCAGGAGTCGAGGTCAGAGTGTTTTATGATGATATGGGCTCAATCTTTTTCATAGACAGGGATTTCTCGGAAAAGATGGAGAAGCTTGGCATCAAATGCAGGGTGTTCAACCCGGTTGCACCTGCCTTTAACATGTTTTTAAACAATCGTGACCATAGAAAAATCACGGTAATTGATGGAAAAATCGCATATACCGGCGGCTATAATCTGGCAAATGAGTACTTCAACGTGACACACCCATACGGAATCTGGAAGGATACGGGAATCAGGCTCGAGGGAGATGCTGTCAAGTCGTTTACCATCGCATTTCTCGAGATGTGGAATGCATCAGAGCGCAAGGTGCCGCGCGAGGTGGATGTATCGCAATATCTGCTGCACTATGATTATGAGGCAAAACAGAGTGGATTTATCCAGCCATATGCAGACAGCCCCCTCGATAACGAGCAGGTGGGGGAGGATGTCTATATCAGCATGGCAAACAAGGCACAGCGTTATTGCTGGTTTATCACTCCTTACCTTATCATTACCGATGAGATGAGCCATGCGCTGACACTTGCCGCCAAGCGTGGAGTTGACGTGCGCATCATCACGCCGGGCATACCTGATAAGAAACCAATATACAGCGTGACACGCTCCTTCTACAACCAGCTTGTGAAGCATGGTGTGAGGATTTTTGAGTGGACACCGGGCTTTTGCCATGCAAAGATGAGTGTGGCAGATGATATAATGGCAACCTGCGGTACCATAAATCTTGACTACAGAAGCCTTTATCACCATTTTGAAAATGGCTGTTTTATGGCGGATTGCGAAGTGGTGCATGAAATCAGGGATGATTTTATCAGGCTTTTCACTGAGTCAACGGAGGTAACGGAGAAGTACAGGACCGGAAGAAGTGCAAGACGAAGGCTGGGACAGTCAATTATGCGGCTGTTTGCAGGGCTATTGTAGACTGAAAATAATGTGTATCAGGGAAGTGAGTGTATATGAGTGATTACGACAGCAAAATCATCAGAAAGCAGATAAGAGTGTATGGCTCGGTGCAGGGAGTAGGTTTCCGCTACAGAACAGAGCACGCGGCAGAAAGCGTTGGTGCAACAGGCTGGGTGAGAAATGACCCTGACGGCTCGGTATTTATGGAAATACAGGGCACAGAGGAGCAGATAGACAGGGTATTTGCAATGGTGAGTCAGGGGACTTATGTAAATATAGAGAAAATGGATGCTAAATCAATACCGGTGGTTGAGGATGAGAGGGGATTTCATACGAGAGAATCGCTTGGAGACTTCTGGGGACTATGGCACAGATATATGTTTTTTATGATGGGAATAACGGACGGCAGGAAGGACTTTGACTTCAATCAGGTCATTACCTGCGATAAATGTGGCAGGTATGGCAGGTATCAGGTGTATATGACATACATGGTGCTGTCACTGTTCTTCATTCCGTGTTTTAAATGGAACAGGCACTACTATGTGCAGACCACATGCTGTAATGCGCTTTACGAGCTTGATCCGGAAATAGGACGCAGGATAGCAAGAGGCGAGGACGTGGAGATATTGCCACAGCATTTGCAGCGTGTAAACCAGCAGTATGGTTATGGCTTTGAAAATGGAAGTGGAAACACAATAAAAAGATGCAGCAATTGTGGATATACAACTACAGAGGACTTTGAATTCTGTCCCAAATGCGGCAGGAAGTTGTAATGTAACAGCTTTATTATAGAAAATGAAAATTAAAGAATACATGACTTATAAATTAAAGCGGTAAACATAAATGGAAATTTAGGAGGAAAAAACATGGAAGAACGAATCTATCGAAATATTTGGAAAGAGACGACCTGAAGCTTGTGGCAAGGGCACTGCTCCCACCGGAAATCATGGAGGGAAGCAGACTGAAATACGAGCTGATGCAATATGAGATAATTTAGTAACATATAACCTTGAAGTAGGAGATGTTAAGAATGCAGCAGAAATCTACGCAAAAAATACTGCTATTTGGTGTAGCAGCTCAAAAAGTGGAAAAAATAAAAGCCCTGTGCAAAAATCTTGGGATATCGGTGCAACAGGTGGAAAAATCAGATTACGGACAGAAGCTCGGTGCCATAGCCGGAATAACCGGATTCAAAAAGGATGGTTCTGGTCTTTTCAGGTATTAATTCATCACAAATGGATATCTTTCTGGCGGAATATAAGAAGGCGGGAATCGAACCAATCGGATGTAAGGCTGTCGTGACACCGGATAATGTATTTTGGAGTGCCGATAAGCTGTTTCGGGAGATATTCAGAGAGCACTTGTTTATGAGCAGGTAAATTGTAAACGTTATTATAAAATGAAAGAAAAACCTCTATCGTGCAATTTCTAATAATTTTTTCTTTATATTTGTGAGATAACTTCTACTTACAGGAATGGTAACGTTATTTGGCAAAAAAAGTTCATTAATTCTTAGAGATAAAACTTTATTGATATTAACAATATAAGATTTGTGAGCTCGAATAAAAAAAACTGGGAGTCGTTTTGATATTTCATTTAAAGAAATTCTTTCGACAAATACATTTGATGTAGTATGAAGGATTACATCATGTCCATTTTTTTCTATATACATTATATCATTGTAAGGTATGCTAATAATATCGTTGCCCTTGTGATAATAATAAAATTCTCGACTAAATAAATGAATAAATTTATCGAGACAATTATTTATTGTGCCATAGTTAATTGGTTTTAAAAGATAGTTGAATGCTTGAACATCATAACCATCAAATACATATTCCTTAAATGCAGTAAGAAATATAATAATACCTGTGTAACCGCTTTCTCTGAGCTGTTTGCATGCATCAATTCCGGTGAATGAGTTATTGCAATTTAATTCGATATCAGAAAAGAATAAATCACATTTTAGAGTAGGCAGGGATTTAATAAATTTTTTATATGAATTAAGCCAAATAATATTTATTAAAATCCCTGTGTTAGCAGCCCATTTTTTTATTGAGTCTGAGAGTGTTATGAAATCACTTTCATTATCTTCAAGAATTGTGATGTTAATAATCATTAATTATCCTCCAATCAATTATCTAAAGGAAATAAAATAGAAACTGAGAAAATCTCAGTGCCGGGATCAAATTCTATGATGCCATTATATTTTTTTACAATCTCATTAATCCTTTTTATTCCGATGCCATGTTCGTTTTTATTAGAAGTTTTTGTGGTTAAAAGGTTGCCATTTCCTCCATAAAGGTATATACCATTTGAACTATATGATATAAATAGTAGTAGCATATTGTTATATGGTTTAATTTCAATTTGAAGTCTACGTTTAGTCATGTCTAACTTACAGTTGGCTTCTATTGCATTATCAAGTAAATTACTAATTAATGAACACAAATCCATATCTGAAATGTTATAATTAGCTGGAAAATGAATCTGATGTTTTATAGAAATATTATTATCTAGTGCTTTCGAGAGTTTTGCTGTCATAATACAGTCAATGGGGATTATTCCAGTTGAGATTGTATATGATGTCCTTTCTATAGAGTTATTTATCTGGTATATGTATTTTAAGGCGTCAGAATTTTTTCCGTTTTCTACAAGTTTATATAGAATGCTCATATGGTTCATGATGTCATGTTTAAATACCCTAAGACTATGGGTGGAATTAATTATTTCCTCATTTTGTCGAGCTTCCATTTGATTAATTGTAATACTCTGAATAAGTCTGTCATTTTTTTCTTTTTCTTTTCCAAGTCTATAAATATATATGGAAATATATACAAATAAAAATAGTGTAAGTCCGAAAATAAATAAGAGTAAGTGGAAAAAGTTTTCAGCGTATATTGACTGTTTTAATAAAATAATAAGTACAATCTCTTCTAATATGACACATATAGTAGAAATTATGAAATAGGAAATTTTATCAAGTTTTCCTAAAACAAACACCTGTGGAGTAAAAAGCAAAAATATGATTACAAACAAGGCAATTATGGATATATATATTAAGGAAAAAAGTATTCGCATATTTCCCAAATATAATACCTGCGAGAGATTTATATTATAAAACTTTATTGGTATTAATAAAGTCAAAGCATCTGAAGTTATTAGTATCAGGAAATAGATAAAAGAGACAAAAAAACTATTAAAAATAGGATTAACAAAAAATAATATTAAGAAAATAATATTAAGTAATAGTACAGATGTTAAAGAAATAATGGTAGATATCTTGCTTATATTCATAAGAGTAATTAATAGTGATTTACATAGTATGAATAATGTTTGTTCAGCCGTATGATAATGATATTGACGTTTAGTAAATTTTGCATTGCAAATTACAGCAAATAGAAACGATTCTAATAGATTTATTATAAATTCCCAAACTATGTTAAACATATATTCTACTCCTTGATTAGTGTAAGTAAATTATAACAGATGCTCTTTTTTTCTACAATGAGCAATAACACTATCAGCAAGCTATTCACAGCCAATTTTATGTCGTTTGCGCCAAATATCTTGTATAAATTAATAAATTGTGTAATTCTTAGATTAAGATAAATATTCAGAACCGCCTAGTGAATATTTGTAAAACTGTACGATGCTCGTGCTTTCCCGAGACTGCGAAGTAAATTTTGATCATATCTGTGGAATGGCTCTATTCGAGCTACCTTGAGAACAAGAAAATCTCTTAACAGAAAGGTATACATAAATGAAGAAAAATAAAATACTAGTTGGTGTTATATCAATTATGTTTGCAGGAATAATTGCATTGGGGATAATAGAATGCAACAATAGCAATACAAAGGATAACAATAAATTATTTATTGGAAATGGCAAATTTTGTCAAGCAAAAAGGTTGAATGGATTGGGTGCCATTTATGATGACGACTATATTTTTTTTGATTGTGAGAATCAAATATATGAATCGTATAATTATTCTAATAAAAAAAACGACAAAAAGCTTAATGTGAATTGCAGAAACTCAGCTTGTTCACACAGCAATGATACGTGTGAAGCATATGTTGAACTTGGTGAGTATTTTGTTTTCAATAGTAAAATATACAAATATTATAACAAAAGTAAAGTTGTATCAGGTGAAAATAGGTTGTATGGTTCTATTGTTGAGGAAGAATCAGGAAAA
>OHYP01001187.1_pt1 | contig 9593 bp, 9 predicted proteins | sample 1580341 | NCBI WGS metagenome assembly OHYP01 (sample SAMEA3882509, study PRJEB24775) | human gut metagenome | biome: human-associated habitat; feature: intestine environment; material: feces | place: Netherlands | collected 2009/2010 | reverse complement strand
AGACGTTTCCGACAAAGCGCATAAAGAACTTACGCCGGACTGGGTATATCATATTTTTGAAGATAACTATATTACGGCAAAGACGATTTTTACAGTTGATGAATGTCATTTCAAACAGGAAAACGGAATGGTGGCTGATGCGGTGATCCATCATAACGGTAATGACCGAAGAATTGTGGGTGTAGGAAACGGTCGGTTAGATGCGGTGAGCAATGCGATAAAACATTATTTTGATGTGGATTATCAGTTGGCATTTTATGAAGAGCATTCCTTGACAAAAGGCTCTTCTTCGAGAGCTGTCGCTTATGTCGGCATAATATACAATAAAAAGAAATACTGGGGAGTCGGAATAGATGCGGATATTATAAAAGCGTCGATAGAAGCGCTTGTAGTTGCTGTAAATAAATTGAGTGAAATTGTGGATGGCGGAAAAGATGAAAGACTGCTGGAGATTACAAATTATATTTATGCAAATTATAAAAATGTGACATTAGAAGATCTTTCGGAAAAATTCTTTCTGTCAAAACCATATTTGTCAAAATATATTAAAGAAAAGTCAGGCATGACATTCGGCGATATTCTCAAACAGATCCGAATGAAAAAAGCGCGTGCAATGCTTAGAAGCGGGAATGCCACTGTAGAAAGCATTGCAGAGATGGTCGGGTATCAGAATGTAGAACATTTCAATCGAGTGTTCAAAAAAATGTATCATACAACACCGGTACAATATCGGAATAAAAAGTAAAATGATAAAAACAGCATGATAGCAGGGGATAGGAGGAACTATCGCTTTGGTGACTAATAAATCTCAAAGCGATAGTTCCTTTTGTGTAATTATAAATATTTTTGAAAATAAAGGATTGTTTATGATGCACAAAAAAATAAGAAATAAAGATTATTATATATTTATATTGACAGAAATATGCGGGGGGGTATACTTATGCTGACATTATGTAAACATTGTGCGTTTTTGAAAAAAGAAAAAATAAGTGTTTTATATATAATACTTTAAGCAATGTTTACGAAGTTAAATTTATGAAATAAACGGGTGGGAAGAAGGAGGAAAAAAGAATGAAAATGAAAAGAGTTCTGGCGTGTGCTTTATCAGCGGCCATGATTGTGACATTCGTGTCATTTGGCAATATGGGAGTTGGAATGGTACATGCTGCTGTAGATATCGAGAACGAGTCTGTAACTGTAGAAGAAAAAGTTTTAAAGGAGATTGAGTCAGAAGTTCTGAAGGCAAATGCAAAAGCAAATTCGGAGCAGAAACCGGCAGCTTGGGATAATGATGGTGAAGCTGGGTGGGCATTTGATGATGAGAATCATTGGTGGCATTCTAGATATCAGGGAAATCCTGTAGAAGGGGAAGTAAACAGTGGATTAGTAAGCGCAAGCAATCCTATTTGGATTCAGACAGGATTTGGAGAAGCAAAAAAAATTAAGAAAATAACTTATCTGTCAAGAGACAATGGTATGGGTTCTATTAATGCATATAAGGTTCAATATGCCAATGTTCAGCAGGGCGAACCGAGAGATGATGATTTTCATGATATTGCAGGTGCGGCCGGAAATTTGCAGAATGCTCGTACTGCACAGGAGATTGTATTTAACGAAGCAGTAACCGCAACGCATATCCGTCTTGTTGCAACATCGATTTATGCGAATGGCGGACAACAGTATGTGGCGGCAAAGCGCATTCGTGTGTTTGAAGAAACTGAGGGAACAGAAGGAGTAACTTATAATTTCTATAAAGAATCAGATTTTTGGGATTATGAAGTTGCATATGGCAATTTGGCTGATCAGACAGAGAATGCAGATAGATGGCATTATCAGATTAAGAAGCCTTCAGAAGGAGGGTGGATTGATATTCCGGCAAATGCATTAAAAACAAAAGATAACGGTGAAAAAAGCTGGATGAATGATGATAAGGGCTTGGATGGCACATATTATTACGCAAAGCTGAATAAGGATGAAATTACATCTACATTTCAAGGTGAGGCGTATACAGCAGTAGCATATGCGTGGAAAGCTCCAAAGAATGGTTATTTTAAGATGAGATTGGAAAGTCCGATAACACAGGCAAGCAGTCCGGCACCGAGTTTCTTTGTCTGCCACTCAAGTGATAATCAGGATGGCAAAGATTTATTCCGTAATATCGTTGGTGCAAATAGTACAATTACAAGTAAAATTGCAAGAGTCCACACAGGAGAATGGCTTCGTTTAGGAGCAACTACAAAGAATGCATGGGCAAGTGGTTTGAAACCGGTAGTGATGGAAGTTACTGCAAAAGATTATGCAGTTCAGTATTTAGAAGAAGTAAGTGGTATTGAAGAAGGGAACAGTTATACAGAAGCTTCCAAACAGGCAGTTAAAGAGGCACGATCAGCATTACAAGAAGCGATTCTGCCGGAAGTTCCGGATATGGTAGTTGTTGAGCAGAAGATTACAGCGTTAGAACAGGCGATTGCAGGATTGCAAGAGTATGTTCCGGTAACAGAAGTTACATTAAATGTAACTGAGGCCAATTTGAAAGTCGGTGAGACAGTACAATTAACGGCTATAGTTGCACCGGATAATGCTAGCCAAGAAGTTCTCTGGGTATCTGATGCAGAGGGTATCGCTTCTGTTGATAGTGCAACTGGATTAGTTACAGCTAATAGTGCGGGAACGGCGATTATTACAGCAACTTCCACAATGAATCCGGAAAAGAAAGCACAATGTACAGTTGTTGTTACTCGTGATGATACAGCATTAGATGTAGCAATCAAAGCAGCAGAAGAGAAAATACGGGAAGAGAATTTTGAAAATAAATATACAGAAGCTTCAAAAACAGCTCTTAGAGAAAATTTGGAGAATGCGAAACTTGCGAAAGAGAACGCGAACCTTTCTGTGGAAGATGTGAAATTAGTTGTTGATGCATTAAATGCTTCAATCGAAGAATTACAATTAAAAGCAGTAGTTACAATCAATAATAACGATCAGATAGAAACAAAATACTGTGAAATCGGAGAACAGGTGAGAGTTGTTGCACAGACTGTGAAAGACAAGAAGTTCTCACACTGGACATTCAATGGAACTCCTATCTGTTATTCGAGTCCGTATACTTTCACAGTATATGGAGATACAACGATAGAAGCGGTTTATGTAGATGCTGGAGAAGAAGTAACTCCGCAGGCAGCTATGTTGTGCAGCGTGTCATACAATAAATCTACGCAGACTATTAAATATACGGCAAAACGTTCAGTACCTGAAGGATGTAAGATTGTAAAACATGGAATGATTTTAACAAGCAAACCAGCATGGGAAGCCTTGTATAAAGATAATCAAGAAGCGTTTAAGCTGGAAGCAGACAGAATTATTACTAAAGTAGCAACGACCACAGGTTTAGCAGGAAATTATTCTGTTAGTGTAAAATGCACAAAGCCGAATATTTGGTATGCAAAAGGTTATGTTGTATACACGGATAAGAACGGTGAGGAACAGACTGTATATAGTGATGTTGTGAGCTATGAAGTAAAATAATAAAATTAAGAGGAGAAGAGAAAGATGAAAAGAGCATTTTTAGAGCCGGGGATGGAAGTTATTAAATTTCAGGATGAGGATATCATTACAACTTCTGTTATAGAAGATAACGAAGATGGTGGGACTATCGAGGGTGAGGATCCGTAAAGTAACATTTCTGGCAGAAGTAATGTGGGGTATCGTACGAGATGCGATACCCTTGCTTTTTATCATTATATATTGATTGAATTTTATGTTTTTTGAACAGAAAAAAAGATATATCTGTTGTATTGGGATCTGAATAAAATTAAGATAGAAAAGTAAGCATATGAGGCAATGAATTTATGCGTAATACATCTTTGGAAGAAGAACTTCGATCGGGGAAAGCTTGTGTCTCCACAACGGTTGGAGACAGCATGGAACCGATGCTGCGTAATCGAAAGGATACAATTATTATAGAACCGGTTCATGGAAGACTGAAGCGATATGACCTTCCACTTTATCGAAGACCGGACGGGAAATATGTACTGCATCGTATTCTGCATGTGAAGAAGAATGGGTATGTTATCTGTGGGGACAATCGTTGGTGGAAAGAGAATGTGCCGGATGAATGGATAGTCGGTGTAGTGACAGAGTTTTATCGTAGAGAAGAGCATATATATATAACAGATCGGAAGTATCGTCTGTATGTTCATTTATGGTGCGACTTCTTTTGGATTCGTGTGTTGATCCTTCGAGTGAAACATATTTTACAGCGAATAAAGAAGAAATGAATACAGGAAAAAAGTAAGAAAAAGTAGGTTTGCGAGAATAGAGAGTCTTGTCGAACCTTTCTTTTTTTTGTATACTTTAGTAGATTATAAATTATGAGAGAGTGTGAAAAGTAGCAGGGAAGGGAAATGATATGAAGAAGAAAACACTGCTTATTAAAACAGCAGATTTATGTATCCGAATTCATTATAAATATCCGTATATTGAACAACAATGTGAAACATGGAGGGTGAATGAAGGATACGAACCGGATATTGAAGTGTCTGTTACAGATGAAGAAATTGAAACGGAATACGCGGGGTATCGTGCAGAAAGCGTGAGCAGAGCTTTGTGTGAGAGTACATGTATTTACCGTGCGATCGCAAGAAAGCTGATTGCCTTTCAGGCATTTGTTATGCACGGCGCCGTATTGGAGTTAGACGGAAAAGCGTATGTATTTACCGCGAAGAGCGGAGTCGGAAAGACAACACATACGAAGCTGTGGGTCGAGTATTTTGAAGGCAGAGCAAGTTATATTAACGGGGATAAGCCGATCATCAGATGTAAAGACGGCGTATGGTATGCATATGGCACACCGTGGATGGGAAAAGAAAAGTTTGGAAGTCAAAGTTCTGCGCCGATTCAGGCAGTTTGCTTTATTGAACGGGGAGAAGAAAATAAGATTCAAAAGATTGCTGATAAGGAAGTTATAGACAGAGTGTTTCATCAACTGTTTTTCCCTGAAGATCCTGAGACGTTGATCGAGTTCATGGGATTGGCAGACGATTTTGTTCAAAAGCTTCCGTTTTTTGTATTAAAGTGCAATATTTCAGCAGAAGCTGTACGGGTGGCTTATGAGACTTTGAGTAAAGTATAAGTTTGAAGAAACACAATTAAGGCGATAAAAAAGAAATAAAATCAGGAGAATACGAAGATGAAAATAAAAGAAGGATTTATCAAACGTCAGGTAGGAGAACGCGTCGTAGTCGTTCCAATTGGAGAAGCGGCAAAAAACTTTCATGGTATGATCAACCTTAATGAGACAGGCGGAGAATTGTGGGATCTTCTGAAAGAAAATACAGATGAGGATAAGTTGTTAGAGTCCATGCTGGAGATTTATGAGATTGAACCTGAGCAGGCGCAAAAAAGCATGAAAACTTTTCTGAGAAAATTAAGAGAGGCGGGGGTTTTGGAGGAATAAAGAGAAAGCCTTGCAGTAAGTTTTAATTGAAATCTTATAGATGTTAGTATATACTAAAATAGGCAGAAATTTTGGTTTATTTAAACAAATTTATTTATATGGAGGGCTAAAATATGAGCTACAATGCAACAGGAAACTCAGCGGGCAGAAGAATTGCTACATTGCTTGATGAGGGAAGCTTTGTTGAGATCGGCGGCGCAGTTACTGCCAGAAGCACAGATTTCAACTTGCAGGAAAAAGAAACTCCGGCTGATGGTGTTATTACCGGTTATGGAGTGATTGACGGCAATCTTGTGTATGTGTACAGTCAGGATGCCGCAGTGCTCAACGGAGCGATTGGAGAGATGCATGCAAAGAAGATCGCAAATATCTATGATATGGCGATGAAGATGGGAGCTCCTGTCATCGGTCTTATCGATTGTGCCGGATTGAGACTTCAGGAAGCTACGGATGCTTTAGAAGCTTTTGGAAGTGTTTACTACAAGCAGGCAATGGCATCGGGAGTTGTTCCGCAGATTGCGGCGATTTTCGGTATGTGCGGCGGCGGACTTGCAGTTGTTCCGGGACTTGCTGACTTTACATTCATGGAAGAAAAAAGCGGAAAGCTTTTTGTAAATTCTCCGAATGCGCTTGCAGGAAACGAGATTTCAAGATGTGATACTTCCGCTGCAAAATACCAGAGTGAGACGGCAGGTCTTGTCGACGGTATCGGAACAGAAGCGGATATTTTAAATGAAATTCGTTCTTTGATCTGCATGATCCCGGCAAATAATGAAGATGATCTGTCCTATGAAGAATGTATGGACGATCTGAATCGTATTTGTCCGGATGTTGAAAATGCGGCAGCCGATACTGCAATCGTTCTTTCACAGATTGCAGATGATCAGATTTTTACAGAGATGAAGAAAGATTACGCAAAAGAAATGGTGACAGGGTTTATTCGTCTGAACGGTATGACGGTCGGGGCTGTTGCGAATCGTACAAAAGTTTACGCAGAAGACGGAACAGAGGCAGCATCATTTGATTGTGCACTTACAGTGGATGGCTGTAAGAAAGCGGTTGACTTTGTGAATTTCTGTGATGCATTCTCGATTCCGGTGCTCACATTGACAAATGTAGAAGGATTTTCAGCTACGCTCGACTCTGAAAAAGATATGGCAAGAGCTGTGGCAAGAATGACTTATGCGTTTGCTGAGGCAACAGTGCCGAAAGTGAATGTAATTATAGGAAATGCTTATGGAAGCGCATACATCGCGATGAACAGCAAATCAATCGGTGCGGACATGGTATATGCATGGGAAAATGCAAAGATCGGTATGATGGATGCAAACCTTGCGGCTCGTATCATGTATGATGACGCGGACATGGAAACACAAAAAGAGAAAGCGGCAGAATATGAAAAAATCCAATCCAGTGCTAAATCAGCGGCTCGCAGAGGATATGTTGATGCGATCATCACGCCTGCCGATACGAGAAAATATGTGATCGGCGCATTTGAGATGCTGTTTACAAAGAGAGAGGATCGTCCGAATAAGAAACACGGTACGGTTTAGTGAGGTGAGGCGAAGTGAAGAAAAAAATCAGTTTATTAGGGCTTATCCTCATTCTTGTTTTTAGTTTTTCGGGATGCGGAAAGTCTGATGATACAGTAGAATATGATCAGGAACAGCTTGAGCAGTATGCCGATTTTATAGTTCAGAATTTCAGTATGATGGGAGAGGCGGATTTTCAGAACTTTTCCGATATGTCTGATCTTGAACTTGAAATGACTCTTCTTCAGGCAGGCGTACCTGTAACAGGAGAAAATTTCCTGACGATGATGGGGGCGTGGGATGCCGGAGAACAAGAATGCGGAGAGTTTGTCGGCTTAAAAGACGGTTATACAATGGAAACAACAAATGAAGGCGCACTTCTGACTGTTGAAGGAGATTTTGCGGAAAGAGACGGAGCGCTTGAATTTGCGTTTGATAAGAAAGGAAATATCGAGAGTCTGACGATCGGAGCACATTACAGTACGGCGGAGATTTTGAAAAAAGCAGGACTTAATACGATTCTCGGAATGGGAACGGTTTTTGTTGTATTGATCTTTATTTCATTTATTATTTCACTGTTTAAATTTATTCCGGCGCTTGAACAGAAGTTTAAAAAGAGTGCAAAAACAGAGATTGTAAATGAAAAACCAACGGCAGCTTTGAAAACGGAGATGCCGGAAGTGTCGGAAGATGTTACGGAGGATACAGAGCTTGCAGCGGTAATTGCGGCGGCAATCGCGGCATCTGAAGGAACATCGGCAGACGGATTTATCGTTCGTTCTATAAAGAGAAGAAAATCAAATAAATGGAATTAAAGAAAAGGAGATAAGAAAATGAAAAATTATACAATTACAGTAAATGGGAATGTATATGATGTAACAGTGGAAGAAAAAGGCGCAGGCGCTGTTCCGGCTTTGAAACCGGCTCCGAAAGCAGCTCCGGCTCCGAAAGCGGCACCTGCTCCAGTGGCAAAAGCAGCGGGCGCAGGAAACATTCAGGTGAAAGCAGGCGCGGCAGGAAAAGTATTCCAGATCCCGACAAGCGTAGGTCAGAGTGTTCAACAGGGTGATACAGTGATCGTGATCGAGGCAATGAAGATGGAAATTCCGGTTGTTGCACCGGAAGCGGGAACGATCGCAAGTATTGATGTGGCTGTAGGAGATGCGATAGAATCAGGAGCAGTATTAGCTACGTTAAATTAGTTACTGACGGAGGTTTTTAACAAATGGAATATATTTCAAATACACTGGGAAACCTCATTGAACAGACAGCGTTTATGAATCTTACGGTCGGAAACCTGATCATGATCGCAGTTGCGTGTGTGTTTCTCTATTTAGCAATCAGACACGGCTTTGAGCCGCTTCTGCTTGTACCGATTGCTTTCGGTATGCTGCTTGTAAATATCTATCCTGATATTATGCTTCATGCCGAGGACTCAGCGAATGGTACGGGTGGATTACTTTATTACTTCTATGTCCTTGACGAGTGGTCGATCCTTCCGTCTTTGATCTTCCTCGGTGTAGGAGCAATGACGGATTTCGGACCTTTGATCGCGAACCCGAAAAGTTTCCTTCTCGGAGCTGCCGCTCAGTTTGGTATCTTTGCTGCATATTTAGGCGCTATGGCAATGGGATTTTCAGATAAAGCTGCCGCAGCGATCTCCATTATCGGAGGAGCTGACGGACCGACATCTATTTTCCTTGCCGGAAAACTGCAACAGACAGCGATTCTCGGACCGATCGCGGTAGCGGCATATTCTTATATGTCACTTGTACCGATCATCCAGCCGCCGATCATGAAACTTCTTACGACGGAGAAAGAACGTAAGATCAAGATGGAGCAGCTTCGTCCGGTATCAAAATTAGAGAGAATTCTTTTCCCGATCATTGTAACGATCGTTGTTTGTACGATTCTTCCGACGACAGCTCCTCTTGTAGGTATGCTTATGCTCGGAAACTTGTTTAAAGAGTCCGGTGTTGTAAGACAGCTTACAGAGACCGCTTCTAATGCGTTGATGTATATCGTTGTAATTTTGCTCGGAACATCTGTGGGAGCGACAACAAGCGCTGAGGCGTTCTTGAATTGGGATACTTTAAAAATCGTTGCTCTCGGACTGATTGCATTTGCGTTCGGTACAGCGGCGGGAGTGTTGTTCGGTAAAATCATGTGCTGGGCAACGAAAGGAAAAGTCAATCCGCTGATTGGGTCTGCGGGCGTATCTGCAGTTCCTATGGCGGCGCGTGTTTCACAGAAAGTGGGAGCCGAGGCTGATCCGACTAACTTCTTATTGATGCATGCGATGGGTCCGAACGTAGCCGGCGTTATCGGTACTGCAGTAGCAGCCGGTGTATTCATGGCAATCTTTGGAATTTAGGAGGAATAGAAAATCATGGCAGAAGTTGTTAAAAAACCTTTAAAAATAACAGAAACCGTTCTGCGTGATGCGCATCAGTCCCTGATCGCAACACGTATGACAACAGAACAGATGCTTCCGATCGTTGATAAAATGGATAAAGTCGGATACAACGCTGTTGAGTGCTGGGGTGGTGCTACATTCGATGCATCCCTTCGTTTCTTAAAAGAAGATCCATGGGAGCGTCTTCGTA
>OHYP01001180.1_pt1 | contig 9657 bp, 9 predicted proteins | sample 1580341 | NCBI WGS metagenome assembly OHYP01 (sample SAMEA3882509, study PRJEB24775) | human gut metagenome | biome: human-associated habitat; feature: intestine environment; material: feces | place: Netherlands | collected 2009/2010 | reverse complement strand
ACCCGACCGAAGCCAGCTCCCTACACTCTTACGCTTAATCCGTTACATCAAAGAAATAACTTAGCTCTTCATCTTTCAGGTTCTCCATCGCATATTGGTCGGTCTGTTCCTCAAGGGTATTGTAGAGTTCCGCGAACTCCGGTCTTTTTTCGTGGTATTGCCATATCTTACGGTTAAGCACCAATACCAGTTCGGTTAGAAATTCGTAATCTTCTTTCCACTCTTTGAAAGCACGATTGAACGTGTACTGAATAGCCGAAAGGCCAAATCGCTCTGCTAGCGAAAAATCTTCCCAAAACTTTGTTTTTACTTCGTAACCGTTTTCTTTCATAAATTCTCTGAATGTCATAATGCTTAAATTTTAAGATTGTTTTTTGTTTTTCCCTCTTGTAGCATCTACTACTTTCGGGCTTGATTTAATTATGTCGTCTCAAAAGGTGTCATGGCTCCTTATGCAAGGTTTCACGGCTAAATACGACCTCTGTGAAGCAGAAAGTGGAGATTTGGCTGTGAACCCAAGGCTATGACCTTGCAGACAAGAGAGACATGACAAGCACCTTTGCGACACAATTCACACCAGATAGCCCGAAAGGGATATGCGGAATAATGGAGGAAGTAAGAAGAAGGCTAAAACAGGGAAAGGTAAAACTGAGGATATGCCGCCAAAGCACATAGCCCAAACAACGACTGGTGAAAAGAGACAGAACTGAAAGGACAAAGTAATGTCTCCTTTAACAATTTTGCTGGCCAAAAGAAAAATAGGTATGGCTTTGGGAGCTTATAAAAGCCGTTTAGTTTAGAACTTGAAGAGATATACAAAAAACAGACTAAACTTTATTATATTTGCAGTGTGCTTCGAATATCATCGTATGATGAGAACGGGATTGTTTTTCTTTCCAAGGGACAAAAAAATTGGCCTAAAAAACATCAAGGGATAGACCTTATATTTGCTCTTTTTATCTTTTGGATAGCAAATTTTTGTCCCTAGTTTGTCCCCCGAAGCATTTCATAAAAACATAATATATTAAATATCAATCTATTACAAGTCAAAAATGATACAAAACATTTTCTGCATCGGTTGAAGAAGGTAGCCGTGTATTCTACAACCGCACCCTCATAGACAAGTATTTTGCCGACCTTGCCGAAGAAATCAATCCGGACTGTTATTACACACCGGAGCAGGTCATGGAAAAATACGGTATGAGCCGTAATGCCGTTGTCACCTTTGCCCTGCGGCACAACATTCCCCGAATCAACCGCCACCACGAGGTATATTATTCCCGTGCTCATATAGACGCTATCAAAGAGAAACAGGACAAGCTGAATCCCGACTATTATACCTATTCGGAAATCACCGAGAAATACGGCCTTACCAAGATAAACATCAGCTATTATGTCAACAAATACGATATAACGAGGTTCAAACAAGGAAGCCGGACTATGGTATTGCGCACCGAGTTTGATAAGGTATATCGTGAGCATCGGGACGGTACATATACACCCAAGAAGCGCGAAAGCAAATCCGGTCAACAGATACAGAAAGAGCCTTTTACAATTCCCGATGGCTACTACTCGTCGGAACAGATTGCAGTCACATATCAGATGACCAAGAAAACCATTTGCAGGCTGTGCCGTGAAAACGACATCCCGAAAATCAGTCACGGAGGATTCAACTATTACGAACAGTTAGCAGTAAACCGTTTCTTCACCAAATACAAGGCAGCTGACAATATCAAAGAATGGATTGGCGCAGAGCAGATGGAAGAAATATACGGTATGAGCAAAGATGCCAGATGCTCGTTTGTACATCGCCACAAAATCCCCTCCCGTGTAGTCTATGGCAAAGTCCAATACTCCAAAGACCATATCGACATTATCAAGAACGGCGGTTTCGACCAACGCGAAAAGTATTACAGCGTAGCTGAAGCTATGGAAAAATATGGTTTGCGTAGGGATGATGTCTATAACTATGCACGCTATAACAACATCCGAAAAATGCACCACGGCAAATCCATGTTCCTGTTGAAAGAGGATTTTGATAAGGTGATGGCTGAAAAATCCGTCACCTGAAAATTATTCCATACAGACAGGAAAATTACTCCTGACGATTATAGGTCTGCATTGAACCATTTCGTTGGTTTGCAGCAAATTATTAACAACAATATAATATAGTAGAGTATGCACGAATGTAAAACTGTAACATTGAGGACAAGACCTCTAAAGAACAAAATGTTGTCGTTCTATCTGGATTATTATCCGGGATATAGAGACAAGGAAACGATGAAAGTAATCCGTCACGAATCGCTTGGCATTTATATCTATGCCAATCCGAAGAACAAACGGGAGCAGAATTTCAACGATGTAATGACCGAGAAAGCCGAAGCCATCCGTTGCCGCAGATTTGAATCTGTCGTAAATGAACGGTATGACTTCTTCGACCGGTACAAACTAAAGGGTGATTTCTTAGAATACTATCGTCAGCAACTCCGCAAGCACGATCAGAAATGGGAGTTCGTTTATCTCCATTTCAAGAACTTCGTACACGGCAAATGCACCTTTGAAGAAATAGACATTGACCTGTGCAACAAGTTTCGGGAATACCTTCTGAGCGCAAAAAAACTAAGACGCAACGGACGTATCACACGAAACTCTGCATCAGGATATTGGTCTACATTCAGAGGGTTCTTGAAGATACTGTATCGCAATGGGATGATAAAGACCAATGTCAATGATTTCTTGGAAAAGATTGAAACAGAAGACACTATGAAAGAAGCTTTATCTGTTGAAGAATTGTACCAGTTAGCTGAAACGCCATGTAAAAAGCCTATTGTGAAAATCGCATCGCTGTTTTCCTGTATGACCAGCTTGCGCATCAGCGATATCCTCGCCCTACGTTGGGAAGACATAGTGGACTACTCTGCCGGAGGGAAATGTGTGCATATCATCACACAGAAAAACAAAGCGGAAGACATCATTCCCATCAGCGAGGAGGCATTAGGGCTGATAGGATACAGTTCTGAGAAGAAGGGTCTGGTATTCAAGGGACTTATGCGTAGTTGGACACAAGTACCAATGAAAGAGTGGATTCGTTCTGCCGGAATAACCAAGAACATAACATTCCATTCATATCGGAGAACATTCGCAACCCTTCAGGGTGCTGCCGGTACAGACATCCGTACCATACAAAGCATAATGGCGCACAAAAGCATCACCACCACGATGCGTTACATGAAAGTCGTGGACAGCAACAAGCGTGAAGCCAGCAAGAAAATCACTTTGATACGCAAGGGTTGAACTTCCCTATTTTGCCCCATTACATAAGCTTAGAGTATGATTTCCGATGGATTATCATACTCTAAGCCTATATTTTCTTAAAAATTGACCGATTTACTGCACTTATTTATAACTATCTGGAAATGTGCTTATAACTTTGCACTATCATTTCATACAAACAACAATAGATTATGACAGATAGTATTCAAATTCACAGGAAAAAGGCAAGTTTCATACTTGCTGTAAGCGTTACTTCATACTCGGTAATCGCCACTTATCTTTATAGCTGCCATCAAATAGACCTGATGGAATATACCACACCTATTATATTGACCATTGTGTTCTTAATTCTTTCATGCGCGTTCTCTCAAAGATTTTTCTATCGCTACCTTATCAAGAATAACGTATGTATTTCTTTTGGCAAGCAAAAAGAATCCATCCCACTTGAAATCAAGCAGCCATCTGATGCCATTACCCCGGAAGTAGAGGTTATAGAAATGTCGGCTGCAAAGAATGATTACACTGATGGTTATGACGAACGCATAGCTGAAATAGAACGGGAAAAGGCAGAGCAACAAGCTGACATTATGCGTGTCATGCACGAATATACCACATATAGTATGGCTGAATTTCTTTCAAAAGATGACCTTATTACACTTCACGAAAACATAGAGTGCTTTGCCCATGGACAATATGATTTATACAAGCCCATACGTTCCAAATTCGACAACCCATTAAACACTCTCGATATACGGCATTTTGTATGGAATATCGGCATAAGGTTGAATATTCCGGTGGAAAAATGCGCAGAATTCATAAAAACCATATTCCCACACGAATTGAAAAATGCTACTTTGTTCTATCTATCAAAAAATCTACGGACTACAGGTATTTGTAAAATCCCACTTGATATTCCCCTTAAAGGAGAGTATTATTTCAATTGCCTCAAAAAAGCAGACGATGAGACAGCTGGTTCTGACCGACTGAAATGATTCCGTCGCTGACTGAAAAATTACCCTCTGCTGGCGAAGGTCTGCATAGTATCATTGTGTTGGTTTGCAACATGTTTAACAAATAAAATAGTTGAGTCATGCCTAAGAATCAATTCACATTCAATGACCTTCCCGAAGTGCTGGGAGAGTTATGCGACCGAATCGCAAGTATGGAAAGTCTGCTGACAGAGAAACTTTCCAAGCAGAACGAAGTCAAGGAGAACACGCACGTCCCCATGACCGTGCAGGAGGCTTGCGCCTATCTCAAAATGCCGCTATCGACCTTTTATTACAAGGTCAAAAAGGATGATATTCCGGTTATAAAACAAGGCAAGCACCTCTACATCTATCGTGATGAGCTGGATAAATGGTTAGAATCATCCCGTAAGACCACCGTTCCGCAAAGTTTCGAGGAAGAGAATGATGCACTGCTCGCTTCCCATCGCCGTAAACCAAACTCTAAAAACTGGTAGGCAATGGAGAAGACGAACAATAACATCCCATCTGCTGAGGAACTGGCTATTTACATAAAGGAAGCTACCGTGAGCGTAGCCAACACATACGAACAGTCGCCTGTAGTGCTAATGGTGGATGACTCCATTATCGGAACATTGGGAAACTTCAGTGCATCCATCGGTAAAGCCAAGAGCAAGAAGACTTTCAATGTTTCAGCCATTGCCGCTTCCGCATTGGCCAATAGCACTGTACTCCATTACCGTTCATCGTTCCCGGAAAATAAACGGACGATATTGTATATCGACACCGAACAAGGAGAACCTCATTGCCAAAAGGTGCTACAACGCATTTTATGTTTGGCCGGATTGCCAAAGGATGCCGATTCTGACAATCTGGTTATGTTAGGTCTGCGGAAATATTCTCCCGAAATGAGACTTGCAATAGTCGAACAGGCTATTGGCACAATTCCGAATTTGGGTCTGGTCATTATAGATGGCATCAGGGATTTTATGTATGACATCAATTCTCCGAATGAAGCCACCAATATAATTTCCAAATTCATGCAGTGGACTGACGACCGCCAAATTCATATCCACACCATCCTGCATCAGAACAAGAATGATGAACATGCCCGTGGTCACATTGGCACGGAACTCAACAACAAGGCGGAAACCATCATGCAGGTGGAAGTGGATAAAGATGATAAAACTATCAGCTGTGTTGAAGCCATTCATATCCGTGACCGGGAGTTTGAACCTTTCGCTTTCCGCATAAACGAATGTGCCTTGCCTGAACTAGTGGAATCCTATATATCCAAAGAGAAGAAACTCGGACGACCAACCAAAGAACCTTTTGATCCGTACAAGGAAATCCCGGAGAGCGTACATCGTGCTGCGTTGGATGCCATTTTTGCCGATGGCAATATTACCGGTTACGACAACTATCTGGAGCGACTGAAAGACGGCTACGGGTTACAAGGCGTAAAACTCGGTCATAACAAAGCGGTCAAAGTAGCCACCTTCCTCGGCAATAAACGGATGGTGATAAAAGAAGGGAAAGAATACCAATTCAATTCTGACTATCATTATTAATCTTGATGCAATCAGTGCAACCGTATAACTTTACTTTAATGTCAGGGCGTATATATAGGAATAAAGCAAAGTGGTCAAGGATTGCAGTATGCAGTATTCATTCCTACCCTTTTATTGTAGGATATGTCAAATCCTGATTCCAATCCATTTGCCGATTCTGTGTGTACATCTTATACGGCTTGCCGTGAAGCGTCAACAGGTAACTGTTGCGAGATATGCCAAGGTATAACCTCACTGCGTTACGGTTGTACATTGGCATCCTTGCCCGCTCAGAGACTTTGCCGGTGCGGTACTCGCAAGCTCGCACCTATTCACTATTATAACAATGATTTATATGGAACAAAATATTGAGGAACAAACACAATCTCCAGAGGAGAAAAAAGAAACAAGATCCGTTTTTATCGGAGCAAAAGTCACTCCCGGTCAGAAGGAGTATATAAAATCGCAGGCTGAGCAATGCGGTATGACGGTGAGCGATTACTTGCTTGCCTGTGCATACAACTACCGGCCCAGACCGAGACTCACAAAAGAAGAAACTGACCTGTTGCAGAATCTGGACAACTGTCGTTCAGACCTTGTGAAATACACTTCTGCACTTCGCGGAATGTCCACAAAGCAACGAATGATATTGTTCAATCAGGTACCGTTCATGGTAGGCTGGCTCAAAGAACTTGGCAATATTGCTGAAAGCGTCTGCCAATTTCTCAACGCCGTAAAAGAGAGAAATAAGATTCCATCTAACGAAAAATCCGAAGAAGTATGATAGCAAAAGCTAAAGCAATATCGCACGGCATAAACGCCATCCGTTATATTACCGGCGAATCTCTGAAGAAAAAACATCCGGAGAAAATCTATCGGGTATTGGACAATCTGATGCCGTCGCAACCGGACACTCTGGGGATATGGAACTCAATGCAACTGACCTTATCACGTTTCAAACCCATCAAGAACTCAGTCATCAGAATCGAGCTAAGCCCCTCTGCCGAACACACCCGTTTCTTCGACATCGAAGACTGGCAAAAGCTATGGCAGGATTTCGCTACGGAGTTTGACAAACAAGTGTTTACCGGGAAGGACGGAAAAGTCCGCTCCTGCCAGACCAATCTGACCAACAGCAAATACACAGTTTGGCTGCATAAGGAATCCGATGGCGAAGTTCCCCACCTTCATGCAGCTGTCTGCCGTTTGGATGAAGACGGCAACATCAACAACGACCACAACATTCATCTTCGTGCGCAACGTGCTGCCGAGCGAGTAGCAAAGAAACGGGGCTGGACTACTGCTGTACAAATCCGATATACCAATATCCATCAAGTGAATCGCGATTGCATGGATGCGCTGAGATCAATGTCTAAATGGTCTTGGGAAGAATATAAAAATGCCCTCACAAGAAAAGGTTACTCTGTACACGAAAGAAAGGATGCGCAACACGTTATCAGGGGCTACGCACTTGTAAACGGTAATACCAAATACAAGGCTTCCGAATTAGGAGTTGCCCGGAATCTGATGATTTCAAAACTTCCTAAAACATGGGATAAACTGCATCATAAGCCGCAAGTTACCGCTGTTAGCAATCAGCCTAAGGAAACTCAAACGGAGCAGAATCTCAAATCGTCAGCATCCGCAGAGCATTCCAGATATAGCACTTATCATCCCGATACTATTTCCTATACGCTTAATCATGACGATAAGGAACATCGGTTCTATATTCCGGAAAAAGTACTTGACTGTTTCAACGATGAGTTTGACTACAGAGATACAGAAAACAGTCAGGAGCTTACCGATATGGCTGTAGCTATTTTTGTCGGACTGCTTGAAACGCCAAATGTTGCCACCGTAAGTGGTGGTGGAGGTTCTCAAAGCGATTTGCCTTGGAGAGACAAGGACGAAGACGATTTGCAATGGGCACGTAGATGCGCTCGTGCTGCCGGTCGTCTGCTCGGAAAGAAACCAAAATCAGGATTAAGACGATAACCCCATGAAAAAGAAATTCGACTTTTCCGCAGAAATGGCAGAAGCGGAAGCCATAAAATCCAATCCAAAGAATGAGTCTTTGGAGGAAGAAAACCACCTACTCGACATCAATGTACAAGAACTTGCCAAACTGAACGACAACGTGTTCAAGTTGAGAACAGAAGTTGAAAATCTGTCCGACTCTATACGAGAGTGCGAACCTATCATTTCCGAAGAAATGCAGAAGTTAGCAGTGGAATTTGGGGCAAGACTTCTATGCGATTTTCTCAGTCAGATTGAAAGCAAATGCAAAGAAGCCGAGCGAAGAATGAAGAAATCCGGCAATGCCATCACTATTCCGGCTACCGCATTTTACATCACTATTATAATACTGGTAGCCCTATCTTCTTTTTTCGTCAGCATGATAGTGGCAAACACCGAAATATTTCATTCAAGCCTGATTTGGAAAGCAGTTGCCATCTGTGCCCTTATTGCAATTTCGGGGACTGCCATGGCTATAATCGTACCTAAGATTTTGGATAAATGGGCGTAATTGGAAGTGACCGAATCATTAGAAATCAATTATCATTGGCGTTTGTTTGGTCATATCAGAGATTATTTGTAATTTTGTAACCACCGTAACAGTTACGGCGGTTACTATAAATAGCTGGGAATTTACTATGAAGTTTTATAATCGCACATCTGAATTACAGGAGCTGCATCGCATTCAAAAGCTCTCATTTGACAGCCATTCACGCATGACAGTGATTACAGGTCAGCGTCGAATTGGCAAGACATCGCTTGCAGTGGAAGCCACAAAAGGAGACTACCCTACTGTGTATCTGTTTGTAAGCCGCAAGAATGAGGCTGCTCTGTGTGCGGAGTTCTCGCAACTGATTGTCTCTGTTTTAGGTTGTTATATACCTGCAGAGATAAAGAGTTTCCGCTCACTTTTCCAGATGATTATGGAACTGGCAAAGGCACAAAAATTCAATCTCATAATTGATGAATTTCAAGAATTCGAGAAAATAAATCCCTCAGTTTTCAGCGATGTGCAGAATATTTGGGACCAATACCGGAAGGAAACTCATGTAAATCTGATTCTGATGGGTTCGGTATTTTCGATGATGCACCGTATTTTTGAAGGGGCAAAAGAACCGCTATTCGGTAGGGCTGACAACATCATCCGTCTTACCGGATTTGGCACAGATACTCTTAAAGAGATAATGAACGACTACCGTCCCGGTTATGATAACGATGAACTGCTAGCTCTGTATTCTATCACTGGCGGAGTCCCTAAATACATAGAATTGCTGTGTGAGAATACCGACTTGTCCATCTCCGGAATGTTTGACTACGTCGTGCGCGATAACTCTCCATTCACAGATGAAGGCAAGAATATTCTGATTGAAGAGTTTGGCAAAGACTATGGCATCTACTTCTCAATACTCAGTTGCATTGCCTCTGGCATAAACAATCAGTCTGATATTGAAGTTGCGTTGGGAGGAATAAGTATCGGCGGACAACTCCGTCGTCTGATTGATGACTACTCTCTTATCACTCGTCAGCGACCGATAATGTCGAAAGAGCGCACACAAGCCATCCGCTACGAAATCAACGACAATTTCCTGAAATTCTGGTTCAGGTATTACGACAAAAATCAATCCATTGTCGAAATACGGAATTTCGTGCTTCTTCGGCAGATAATAGAATCGGATTACCCTACATTCTCAGGATTGATGCTCGAACGGTATTTCCGTTTGAAGATGATAGAGAGCCATCAATATTCAGCCATCGGCTCGTGGTGGAAACGCAAGAAAGGTAAAGAAGCCAACGAAATAGACATTATAGGCATACGAGCCGAAGGGAAAAAGGCATTGGTAGCCGAAGTT
>OHYP01001170.1_pt1 | contig 9748 bp, 9 predicted proteins | sample 1580341 | NCBI WGS metagenome assembly OHYP01 (sample SAMEA3882509, study PRJEB24775) | human gut metagenome | biome: human-associated habitat; feature: intestine environment; material: feces | place: Netherlands | collected 2009/2010 | reverse complement strand
CCCCCAAAAGAGCCGGAGAAGGTTTCCGTTTCCTCGGAGCCGGGAAAAAAGAGGACGCCTGCAAATCTGCAAAACAGTTGATCGTGTCATCGGTATGCATTACGATCGGTATATCGATTTTGGTCATGGTGTTCTGTAATGGCATCATTTCCCTGTTTTTCGGTAAAATTGAAGCGGACGTATTTCATAATGCTGTGATCTATATGATGATCTCTGCACTGTCCTTCCCGTTCCTTGCCCTGTACAATTCCTGTGCGGCGCTGTTCCGCTCCATGGGAAATTCCCAGATCACGCTGAAGGTCTCCGTGGTGGAAAATATCATTAACATCGGCGGTAATGCTTTGGGTGTTTATGTACTGGGACTGGGCGTGGCAGGTGTGGCGATTCCTTCCCTGATCTCCCGTGCAGTGGCAGGATTCATCCTATATCGTTTGCTGAAAAACCCGTCCAACGAAGTGCATTTATTAAAAGAAAGCTTCCACATCGACTGGCCGGTGATCCATAAGATTTTTTACATAGGTATCCCCAGCGGGATTGAAAATGGTATTTTCCAGCTGGGACGTGTCATTGTGGTAAGCATTATCGCGGGTTTCGGAACTGTGCAGATTGCTGCCAACGGGGTGGCGAACAGCTTGGACAGCATGGGTTGTATTGTGGGACAGGCTATGAATCTGGCAATGATCACGGTAATTGGCCGTTGCGTCGGCGCCGGAGATTCCGGTCAGGTGCGGTATTATACGAAAAAATTATTGAAGATTACCTACTTGTGTACCTTTATGGTAAACAGCGTCATCCTGCTGTGTCTGTCGTGGATCCTGAAATGCTATGGATTAAGCTCGGAGACCACGCAGTTATCCTATATTCTGGTCATGATCCACAACGGTATGGCGATGTTTTTGTGGCCGGCGTCTTTTGTTCTGCCGAATATGCTTCGTGCCTGCAATGACGTGCGGTTTACCATGGTGCTGTCTATTTTTTCCATGTTCGTGTTCCGTATAGGATTCAGCTATATCATCGGTGTGAACATGGGTTACGGAGCCATCGGTGTCTGGATCGCCATGGTACTGGACTGGATCTTCCGAGTGATCTGTTTTGTGGGCAGATATTTGTCCGGACATTGGCTGAAGACAGCCGGATTACAGGATAACAGATAGCAACAGTTCATCTTGTGAACATATGCGGCCACAAAGCCATACGAGCATGATTTTGTGTGCCCGGATATATTCACGGATGAACTGTTATGAGGTATAATGTGGGAAAAAGAGAGAGAGGTATGCAATATGCAGGTAGTATTGGAAAATGAAGCTTTAAAAGTAACCATCAACAGCTTTGGTGCAGAGCTTGCAAGCATTCGGGGGAAAGCAACTGATACCGAGTATCTGTGGAATGCGGATGCAAAATTCTGGAAGAGAACTGCCCCGGTACTGTTCCCCTTTGTAGGAAGTCTGAAAAATAAGGAATATCATTATGAAGGAAAGACTTATTCCATGGGTCAGCACGGCTTTGCCAGAGACATGGAGTTTGTCGTGGATGTGCAGACGGCGACGGAAGCATGGTTTTCCCTGCGATCCAATGAAGAAACAAAAGCAAAATTCCCGTTGGAGTTTATCCTGAAGATCGGTTATGAATTGGAAGGAAAAGACCTGAAGGTCATCTGGCAGGTGGAAAATCCGGATATGAAAACACTGTACTTTTCCATTGGAGGACACCCCGCATTTATGTGCCCTGTGGATGGAAAAGGAAAGCAGTCGGAATATTATTTTAAGTTTGATACGGACAAAGATCTGACTTACGGATTGGTGGCAGATGACGGACAAGGACTCATGGGACAGCAAAAGGATGTATTACCGGTGAAAAACGGCTATGCGCAGATCACAGAGCACTTATTTGACCGGGATGCCCTGATCGTGGAGGATCGTCAGGCTTCTGCAGTGAGCCTGTGTACTCCGGACAAAAAGCCGTATGTTACCTTAAGCTTTGATGCTCCGTTATTTGGTCTGTGGTCTCCCGCGGGCAAGGGAGCACCGTTTATCTGTATCGAGCCCTGGTATGGCAGATGCGACAAGACGACCTTTGACGGCAGCTTAGAGCAACGGGAGTACAGTAATACCCTGCAGGCAGGAGAGGTATTCCGCAAGGAGTACACTATCACAATAGTATAATTACGAGAAAGCGAAAAAGCTTCTGAAAAAAGCTTCGGGCACAGAAAAAGATTGTGCCCGGAGCTTTTCTTATGCTGCTATTCAATATAAATTTATCGAATATCAATAAATTTATATTGACATTCGTATCATAGAGTGATATGTTAAGGCTACCAAGAAGGAAAGAGGTATTCATTATGGAGAAGAGAGAGTTGTCGGAAAAGGAGTTGCGGGAGAAAAAGTTATCTCTGGCGAAGGGGACAAAGTACCTGCTGGATTTCATGTTCTATGCGGGAATCCTGGTGACGATAAGTCTGCCGCTTAGTCTCAAATACATAGGAAAGTATCTGGAGGCGGTGGAGGAGCATTACCTTCCGGCGGTGATCATATTCGCCATCCTGGGTGTGCTGGCATTATTGTTGGTCAATGAACTGCGCAAGATGTTTGGCACGGTGCTTGCGGAGAACTGCTTTGTACCGGAAAATGTGGCGAGCCTTAGGAGAATGGGAGACTTAAGTTTTTTCATCGCTGCCATGAGCGCTGTGAGATGTGTGGTGTACCTGACCATTGCCATGCTGGTGATCATTCTGGTATTTATCATTGCAGGCATGTTCAGCAAAGTGCTGGCGATGGTATTTGAAGAAGCCGTGCGCTACAAGGAAGAAAACGACTTAACAATCTAAAAATTCAGTCACTCAAAATTAGAAAGGCATCTATTATGGGAATCATTGTAAATCTGGATGTAATGATGGCAAAGCGGAAGATCAGCCTGACAGAACTGGCGAATCAGGTGGATCTGACACAGGCAAATTTATCCATCCTGAAAAATAATAAAGCAAAAGCCATACGTTTCTCTACACTGGAATCCATTTGTGAGGTGCTGCATTGCCAGCCCGGAGACATTCTGGAGTATGTAGAAGACACAAAAGAAGAGGAAACCAAATAAAACCTGAGAGGGGGAGATCATAATGCAGGAAAATACAGCAGTACAGGAAACAAATTCAATAAATCAGGAACAGATTTCCGGGCAGAATGTAGTCCGGGTAGTGGAAAAAACAGAGACTGTGGAGACAAAGCGCTTGCAGGAGCACTATAATTTCTTCGGACCGGTGACTTTTCTCTATGCCGTGTTCTATGCATTTTGTATGTTCCGGAACGGCTCGGGGATCACCTTCCCTTTTTTTCTCGCAGGCACTTTACTGTATTTTGCCTTCTCGCTGTCAAAACTGGAGATTACCTTGAAAAAAGGGAGCGCCTTTTACATGATCAGCATTCTGCTGCTGGGGGTATCCACCTTCTGCACCGACGGATGGGCGATCATAGGTCTGAACAAGCTGGCGGTGTTTCTATTAGTGATGTGTCTGCTGCTGAATCAATATTTTGATACGAAAAAGTGGAATCTTGGGAAATATGTGGGAAGCATCTGTCAATTGGTGGTTATGAGCTTCGGGGAACTGGGGAAGCCTTTTTCCGATGGCAAAGCCTATTTTCGTGAAAAGGGAAAAGTAAATAAGAAGGTATGGTACGGTCTGCTGGGAGTGGTGATCGCATTGCCGATTATGCTGATCGCTGCCGGACTGTTAAGCTCTGCCGATGCGGTATTCCGTAAGATGACAACGGATTTCATGAACTGGATCCGCCCGGGCAATATATTCAACGTAGTCATCCGGGTAACGTTTCTGTTCTTTACTTCCTATGCACTGACTTCCTACCTGTGTAAGCGAAGCATCCCGGAAGAAGTGAAGGATCGCAGAAAGGGTGAGCCGGTACTGGCAATTACGATTATGTCACTGCTGTCACTATTGTATCTGCTGTTTTCCGGTATTCAGATCTTCGGATTGTTCTTAGGAAAAATGCAGCTGCCGGAGGGCTATACTTACGCACAGTATGCAAGAGAGGGCTTTTTCCAGCTGCTGGCTGTCAGCATTCTGAACCTGATCCTGGTATTGATGTGCCTTAGCTTTTTTAGGGAGAGTAGGATACTGAAAGTGATTATGACGATTATGTCATTATGTACTTTTATCATGATCGCGTCCAGCGTAATGCGAATGATCATTTACATCCGGTATTATTATCTGACTTTCCTGCGGATCTTCGTATTGTGGATGCTGGCGGTATTATTCGTCATGTTTATCGGAGTACTGATCAACATTTACAGGGAAAGCTTCCCTCTGTTCCGCTATGGTGTCGTGATGGTGACAGTTCTGTACCTGGCATTGTCCTTCAGCCATCCCGACTATATTATAGCCAGAGTGAATATTGCCAATGCACCCGGCGGAGACTTCTCTTATCTGAGTGATCTCAGTGCGGATGCGGCACCGGTCATTATTCCTTATATGGAGAGCCTTGGGTATGATTTTGGCGCCTATGAACTGGAGAGACCCACAGATATTATGAGCGAAGATACGCAGGCTCAGTGGTGGGGGAGTTATCAACCGAAGGGATTCGGATATTATTACCTGAACCATAATAAGAAGCGTCTGGATCAGACATCTCTGCGGACATTTAATATTTCCAGATATATGGCACGGAAACAGATAGAGGCAAGAATCGATGGAAAATAAAGAAATGAATACGGAAAAAATAAAGTTTTATAAAAAGCATCCGGTGTTGCTTGCATGGCTGATTTCTATATTTATCGGACTGGGCTATGCGCTTTTTACGATCATAGCCTCTGTTATTCATTATGAGCAAAGAGATTATGTATGGGAGATCATTAAGGCTTTTACAGAAATGTTTACCTGGGCAATTTTAATGGGAGCGGTACTGGTATTTCCTGTGGTGCTGACGATCAGCGAAGGAATCTGCCTGATCAGTGAAGCATGGGAACGTCCGGTGAAGGGAGCCTGGCTGTTTGACCAGCATGTATTTTGGCTGGGCGGATTCTATGAACTTTGTTATTTGGGGTTGATTATGGATGTGACATCCGCTGACTGGCAGACGCAGTTAAGCAATTCCAATAAACATACACCGATTTACAGCGGTTCCATGGTTACTTTTATAGTACTCCTGCTGCTGGCATTTATAGGGTATGAGATTCTGCAGAGTATTCCGCTTCGGAAGCTGCCGCCCCTTGTGACAGTCCTGTCGATTTCCGCAATGTACCTGGGATTGTTAGAACTGATCCTGTTCACAGTACAGATATTCAAGCCGACGATTTTGCTTGATGGATATTTGTTATTATTTCCACTATGCTGTGTGCTGCTAGTTGTGCGACTGCTTCTGAAGAAAATACGGGAGTGGAATGCACTGATGCAGAATGCGGAGGCGGAACACTTTGGGACGGGGAAGATTTATCAGAATCCCATGCTGCGTTGGTGTGACAACATTTTGCGGAAGGCTGCATGGTGGCCGGTGCTGGGACTGGTATTGATGTTCCCACTGTTGGGAATCCTGATCGCAATCCTCATGCTGTTTGGACAGGCACCGGATTCTGTGATTAAAGCATTCACGGAGACCAGCGACTGGAATCTGTCACTAAGACAGGCACCGCAGAATGTCATGTATGATGAACATTATCTCTGCACGGTAGCTGCCGGCGGTCATGAAAAAGTCGTAAAGCCTATCCGCCTGGGGAGGCGGCATGGGCATGAAGTCATTGTGAACCGTCAGTTGTGCATCGCCAATGCTTTTGAACAGGTGTTGGAAGAACGGACTCCCGGCTTACACCGGGCACTGCGTCATTTTTATGATACTTACGGGTTCCCTGTGGCGAGACTGATCCACAGTAAATACACGGCGGATCTGGTGTATTTTATCATGAAACCTTTAGAATGGATCTTCCTGTGTGTGCTGTATCTGACGGACGCGCATCCCGAGAACCGCATTGCTGTGCAGTATACCGGGAAGACGGCGGCGCAGGTGGAAAAATAGTAAAATATTAATGGAAAAAGCTCTCCCTTTTGGATATAATAATATTTGAAAGGGAGGCTTTTTTATATGATAAAAGTGAATTGAACTAAATCGGAATTTGAGGGAGGAAACAGTATGAAAAAGATTATTGCAATGGTTCTTTGTCTTGTGTTGGTTTTTTCATTGGCTAGCTGTGGAAATAATGATCAAAGTTCAGATACGCATGATGCGAACTACGAAGAAGGTTATACGGCTGGCTACGAGGCTGGATATAATGATGGGAAGCAGCAAATGACCGAACCCCAAAAGTGCTATGCACAGTTTTCGGGGTCTTTTACAGCTACCGTTGAGCAACTCTTGCCGGATTATTGTGCGCTTCCGGGAAAAACGATTGCCGTAGTTCACTTCTTTCAGACTGCACCCTTTTTACTTCGCTTTCAGGAAGATATGACCGGAAAGCTTGTTGAAGGAACGGTTTATGTGTTTGAGTTCAAGACATTTGAAGTTGAGATTCCGGCTGATGAGAAAAATCCAGAGATTTCGGACTATATGTATTCAATAGATGTTACTAATTATAGAGTTGCGGAAGATGGCGAACTCGGGTTGGAGAGCATATCGCCGACTGTTGAAATAATATCGAAGTAAGTAACCGGATTATTTAATAAGCAATCACCGTGGTAAATTATCATTTATAGGATTGTCTTTTAAGGGGTAATTATACTATTACACTTAAAAGACAATTCTATTTAGATATTAAAATATATTTATTGTCTAATTAGGAATTATAAGTTATACTTTGCGTATAAGTACATTTCACTTATGAAAATTTCTATGTCAGCGAAAGCTGATGTCCCATCCGATTCCCTAAATCATAGAACCAGGAAGAAGGGAAGAGGAAAACCCACACAGAAAGAAAATCAGTTGTATCAGAAAAACAGGTAAGTTATAATGTAGATATGGCGAAATCCTTTTATTTTCGGCGGTATCTATAATTACCTGACACAAAAGGAGGAAACCATTGAATACGGAATTAAAGAGTGCAGTAATGGCAACAGACAAAGACGCCCAATACGATAACAGCGCAAAACGCCTGATAGCACATAAGATCATCCTGGCGCGGATCCTGGTGAAGACCGTGGAGGAATTTAAGGGGATGGATCCGATCGAGGTAGCAGCACTGATAGAGGGACTTCCTTATATCAGCGCCGTGCCGGTGGAGCCGGGACTGACGAATGCGGTGCATTTTCAGAATGGTCAACGCCTTGTTGGTTTTAATACAGAGAATCAGGAACTGAACGAAGGCCTGGTGCGTTTTGACATTGTATTTTATGTGCGGATGAAGGATGGCCTTTCGCAGATCATCATCAATGTGGAAGCGCAAAAGGACGAACCTAGCGACTATGAGATCCTGAACCGGGCAGTATTCTATGTAAGCAGACTGGTTTCTTCCCAGAAGGAACGAGATTTCGAGAATTCGAGTTACGATGACATTAAAAGTGTCTATTCTATTTGGATTTGTATGAATATGGAGGAAAACACCATGAGCCATATTCATCTGACCAAAGAAGACCTGATCGGTTCTTATGAATGGAAAGGTAATCTGGATCTGTTGAATATCATTATGATAGGCCTTGCAAAGGAACTGCCGGAACATGATGAGACCTACGAGTTACATCGTCTGTTGGGAGCATTATTGTCCAGAGAGCTTACTATAGATGAGAAGCTGGACATTATTGGAAATGAATATGATATCCCATTAGAAGAGAATTTCAGAAAGGATATGAGCACTATGTGTAATTTGAGCCAGGGAGTTAAGGAAGAAGGTATTGCAATTGGACGCAGAGAAGGGTTGGAAGAGGGACGTAGAGAGGGCCATGCAGAACTTATTACAAAAATGTATAAAAATGGTCTTTCAATAGAACAGATTGCATCTGCTACAGATAAAACAGTAGAAGAGGTAAGGGCGATTATTGAGGGAAAAGAAAAATCCCAAGAGGCCTGAGAATTATTACCGGAAAAAACGCGTGGATGTGTAATTCATGTTTATACATTTCTGCGTTTTTTATGAAATGACAATTGAATAATAAATCGGAAGAGTTGCACGTGATGCAACTATGATATTATAATATGTTAAGCTTATGCTTGTAATGGACGGGGGAAGCGTTCGGTTACAATAAATACATAAGGAGAGATACAAAATGAGGGGCAAATTAATAGTTATCACAGGAATTATGGCACTGGGGTTGTCTGCCTGCGGAGCACAGGGGAGTGATCCGGTGGGAGGGAGTAGTAGTTCAGAGGTTATCGGATCCGCAGAGGCTGCGGTAACGGAAGAGAGCACTTCAGAGACTGGTGAATCCATGGAAGCGACAGTATCCACGGAGACTGTTTCCGACACTACGGCATCCACGACAGGTCCTTCTTACGAAGATGAGGACGCATGGCTTCCCTGGGAAGACTACGGGGAATGTTCCAACACTGTGAAAGACTTCTACAATGACGATGAGAAAAAGACCTATTACTACGAAATGGATGAGTTCTTTTTTTCCGATGAGAAGTATGCCAAAGTGAATGATTATCTGCAGCAGATGTATGAGAATTACAGAACCCAGTATGAGGAGGAAGGGGAGAATCACACCGGAGCGTATGAGTTAGTGGATGAAACTCTTTCCGAGGGACAGCGATACGATGATAATTATCTGGTATTCAATGGCATTACTTTAGCGGATGACGAGTATGTCAGCCTGCATTTTAATGACACGGTTTATTATGCAGGAGCAGCGCATCCATTATCCTATTACATACCCGTGACGATCTCCGTTGCCACCGGCGAAGAAGTCACCCCGGAAGAAGTTTTGGGGAAGACCTGGGACGAGATCCGGGCAGCAGGCTCTATTGAAGAAGAAAATGAAGAAAATTTTAATGCCGATTACGGCTTTTACATCACAGAGAAGGAACTGTGCTATCTCTATCGCACTAATTTCTTTGTAGAAGAGATTCGGATATCCCGGTAAAAGAATCGGATTGAACTGACAGGGCAGAAGAGGTATACTTATTTCCGGAAACGAACGGAGGTACCGGGATGGAAAAGTTTACCCCTTCAGAGCTTTGTGCAGACATTAAGATCTATGATTATAAGCAAAAAGTAAAATATGATGAGAAATCCCTGGTGATTTTTGAGAAAACAGGGAAAATGATAACAGCCGGAAAAGAGTGTGAGGGCATGCTTTACACTCTTCCGGCTGATTCTATTGGCTTTTCTCCGATCGTGTTGGGAAGAGTCAGCGACTATACCTGTGCGGAAAAGATGTTAAAGCAGATGCTGTGTCGGTATCTGGGCAAGCCTGTTTTTGCGGGATACGGAGAGGGGCTTATTTTTGTTCACGAGAAGTTGAACGAAGTGGAAATGAAAGCGTATTTCGATCTTCTGTATCAGGTGGGAGCCAAAAATGTGGTCTATGCAGATGAAAGCGTGAAAGGAATCCCAAAGGGAACTCCCTGGGAGGATGTGATCTGGGGAATGAAGAACACTTATAAAAATCTTCGTTTTGCCGTGGAGATTACGAAGGAACAGCCCATGGATTACCTCAGATATTCGCTGGCGGAGCTGGCAGAGAACTGTAAGCGGTGGGGACTGGAAGAGGAATATAACAAAAGAGTAATGGAGAAGAAATAATGGTATTAGATGTTTTAGGATTATTGTCAGCCTGTTCGTATGCTTTGGACTGCGTGGAGGCAGAACTGGTACATGTGTC
>OHYP01001169.1_pt1 | contig 9755 bp, 5 predicted proteins | sample 1580341 | NCBI WGS metagenome assembly OHYP01 (sample SAMEA3882509, study PRJEB24775) | human gut metagenome | biome: human-associated habitat; feature: intestine environment; material: feces | place: Netherlands | collected 2009/2010 | reverse complement strand
TCCCTCTATTTCCTCTGAAATGGTACTGCCATCATAAAGGAAACGTTCTCCTTCAAAGGTTCCGTAAAAGATCTGGGCAAGAACCTCCTGTTTTTTATCCAGAAGCTTGGCAGCCTGGACCATATCTTCCGCTGCCACTGCCACACGGATATCTTCCAAAAGCTGTTTCTGATCTTGCGGAAGTGCCTCATATCTGGCACTGAACGAATTTTCTTCTACGATTTCCTGCGCTGTTTCCGTTTCCATATCACTTTCCGGCACTTCGCTCGATTCTGGTATGGTTTCTTCTGTTGCTTCGGTCTGTTCCATAACCGGCGGCTCTGTTGCCGGTAAAGCCCTGCTCATTCCCAAAAATCCAGCTGTTGGAAGAGACAGACCATAAGCCACCAATGCTGCCAGCCACTGTCCCGGAAGCTTTTTTCCATTTATTTTCAATTTATTCACCTTCTAATTCTTTCCAGGCATTTACAAGGCGTTTGCAGCCCTCTGTGATCTCACTTTCCTTTAAACTTGCATATCCAAGTATAACGGTAGACGGAAAAAGATCTTTATTTTGTCCTATTACAAAATCTGACATTCCATAGACTTTTACACCTGCCTGTGCTGCAGTCTCTGTCAGTTTCTTTTCTGAAATCCCTTTCTTATGGGTAAGGAGAACATGGATCCCTGCATACTCACCGCCGATCTCAAAATAGGGTTCCAGCTCTCTTAATCCTGCAAGAAGCGTATCATGTTTTCCCCTGTAAACAGATCGCATCCTGTTTAAATGGCGCTCATAATATCCTTCTATAATAAAATGAGTCAGGATATTCTGGTCCACTCTTGATACAGTTGATGCATAAAAACCTGCTTTTTCCCGGTATAAAGCCAGCAACGGCTCCGGAAGTACCATAAATCCCACACGGATCGCCGGAGCAATGGAACGGGAAAAGGTTCCCATATAGATTACCTTCTGGCTGTCATCCATTCCCTGAAGTGCCGGTATCGGACGGCCTTTATAACGGAATTCACTGTCGTAATCATCTTCGATCAGATAGCGGTCCGGCTTTTTCTCCGCCCAGCGCAACAGCTCCGCCCGCCGGCCGATCGTCATCACCGCTCCGGTAGGGTACTGATGGGAGGGCATGACATAGGCCACCCTGACCGGTTCCTGTTCCAGTCTGTCCGCACGCATTCCCTTATCATCCATATCCACCGTCACAATATGATAGGCGAATGACCGGAAGATACGGTACGCACGTTTATACGTAGGATTCTCCATGGCAATTCCCACATGTCTCCCCAATATTTTCTCCAACAGTAACAGCAGATAATCATTTCCCGCGCCCACAATGATCTGCTCCGGACGGCAGTTCACCCCTCGGGAAGAATGCAGGTAACGGCTGATCGTCAGTCTCAGATCATAATCCCCCTGCGCCTCTCCCTGGGCAAACAGTTCACTGTTGCTGTCATTCAGGATATTTTTCGTAATCCGTTTCCAGACACCGAAAGGGAAACCGTTCATATCGATTCCATAGGGGGAAAAGTCAATCCTTTTTTCCTCGTCCCGGTCTTCTGCCTGTGGATCCCATGCCTCCGGTTCCGGCACCCTGCCAGTTTCCTGCTCCAGAGTGAAGATTCCCTCCAATTTGCATACAAAGTATCCCTTATAGGGTCTCGCCTCGATATATCCTTCACTTAACAGCTGGTCATAAGCATAATCCACCGTACTTCTGGCCACCTGCAGATATTCTGCCAAAGAACGCGTGGAGGGAAGCCTCTCTCCTGCCAGAAGCTTCCCTTCCCTGATTTCCTGTCGTATATGCTCATATATCTGCTGGTACAGACATTTGTCACTGTCTGTACGCAGCCGGATCGTCATATCATACATAATGTTGTCCTACTTTTTCTGACTCTTCAGTTCCTCCAGGATCTGGTCTTTCAACTCTCTTGCCTTGTCCTTGGTACGGGCATTGGCCGATGGAGATGTGAGGATTGAAGCCACCATACGGCTTGCCACATCGTATTTCTGAAATCTGGTGGCCAATACTCCGATCAGGAACTCCACCGTAATTTCATCCATACCGCACATGGGAAATCCTTCGGTCTGAAGCGCTTCCGTGAAGCCGGTATAAGCATTCTTCAGATAGGCCTCTTCCATGTTTTTCACTTCACGGAGACGGGCCATGTCCGTATCTCCGGATTCTTCCAGATATTCGTGATATCCTCTCATGAGCCATCCGCTCTTTAAGCAGATATAAGCCTTCTCGCTGGCATGGGCACGTTTTACCACCGCATTTGCGAGGCACAGCTTATAGCGTTCGATCGCCTCTTCATAGGTATAGATATCGTCATCATAGGTGTGCAGCTGTACTTTGCTGCTGATATTCTCTTTGATCAGTTTGGCATATACCTTGGTAATGTTGTTGAAATATCTGTTCAACGCCGCATATCCGCAATGGGGACACAGGATCACATCATATTTTACCGCATCGATTCCTTCGTATTTTGCACGAAGATCCTGATCCGTGCCTAAAAGTCTCGCCTTGCCGGTCTTCATGATCTTGGCGGAAAAATCTTCTCCGCATACCGGGCAGGTGAAATTCTTGTCGTAGATCAGGTCCTTTTCTTCTATCTTAGGTGCCTCGGCCGCTGCCTGTTCTTCCTTTTTCTCCTGTCCAAAAATATCCATATCCTCCAGGTTATCCAGGCCCAGTCCGGCCAACCCGCACAATTTGTCTGACATATGTTTCTCCTTTTCCAAACTTACTTAGGCAGTACATAAGAGCTCTTCAGAGATACGATACGGTTAAATACCAGTTCTCCGGGTTTGGTGTCTTTGCAGTCCACGCAGAAGAAGCCCTGTCTCACGAACTGGAAGCGGTCGTACGCCTGTGCCTTTGCAAATGCAGGCTCTAAGCGGCACTCTGTCAGAGTGGTCAGAGAATTCGGGTTCAGATTCAGACTTCCGTCCTCGTTGTATACACCCTTCTCCTCATCAATAATATTCTCATACAGACGCACCTGTGCTTTCACAGATTCGGTTGCACTTACCCAGTGGATCGTTCCCTTAACCTTACGACCGTCCGGGCTGTTGCCGCCGCGGCTCTCCGGATCGTAGGTACCATGTACTTCCACAACCTTACCGTTTTCATCCTTGACACAACCGGTGCACTTTACGAAATAAGCGTTCATCAGGCGCACTTCGTTGCCCGGAAACATGCGGAAATACTTCTTGGGAGGCTCTTCCATGAAATCGTCTCTCTCGATATATAACTCCTTACCAAAAGGAACCTCACGGCTTCCCAGTTCTTCATTCTCCGGATTGTTGACTACAGGCAGCATCTCGGTCTGTCCTTCGGGATAATTATCAATGACCAGCTTTACGGGATCCAGGATCGCCATCATACGGGGCGCCTTTGTCTTCAGATCCTCACGGATACAGTACTCTAACATCGCATAATCTGCGGAAGACTGTGCCTTGGAGATACCACACAGCTCTACGAACTTCTTGATAGATTCCGGTGTGAAGCCTCTTCTGCGCAGTGCTGCGATGGATACCAGTCTGGGATCATCCCAGCCGTCCACGATCCCCTGCTCTACCAGCTTCTTGATATAACGCTTACCGGTCACCACGTTGGTCAGGTACAGCTTGGCGAACTCGATCTGCTTGGGAGGATGCGGGTATTCCAGTTCTCTTACCACCCAGTCATATAAGGGTCTGTGATCCTCGAACTCCAAAGTACAGATAGAGTGGGTCACGCCTTCAATGGCATCCTCGATAGGATGTGCAAAATCGTACATCGGGTAAATGCACCATTTGTCACCGGTATTCTGGTGAGACATATGTGCCACACGGTAGATAACGGGATCACGCATATTGATATTCGGTGATGCCATATCGATACGGGCACGCAGTACCTTGGAGCCGTCCTCGTACTTTCCGGCCTTCATATCCTCGAACAGTGCCAGATTCTCTTCTACGCTTCTTACGCTGCCGGGATCCTCCTTGCCGGGTTCGGTCAGGCTTCCTCTGTACTCACGGATCTGCTCTGCACTTAAGTCAGAGACATACGCCTTGCCCTTTTTGATCAGCTTTACTGCTGCCTCATACATCTGGTCAAAATAGTTGGATGCGAAGAAGAGGCGATCCTCCCAGTCCGCGCCCAGCCACTTTACATCTGCCTTGATAGACTCCACGAATTCAGACTTTTCCTTGGTGGGGTTGGTATCATCAAAACGCAGGTTGAATTTGCCGTTGTATTTCTGAGCCAGACCATAGTTCAGCAGAATACTCTTGGCATGTCCGATGTGAAGATATCCGTTGGGTTCGGGAGGGAAACGGGTATGTACGGTATCGTATACACCCTCCGCCAGATCCTTGTCGATGATCTGCTCTATAAAATTCTTAGATTCCTTCACTTCTGCGGAATCTACGATTTCTTTTTCCAGTTCGCTCATGGTAATATCCTTGCCTTTCGTTTACTTAATACTGTTTTCGTAACCTTAATCTTACCACACAAGGAAAATTTTATAAACCTTTTTTTGCGATTCTTATGTCATCTCTTCAAAATTATTCAGAAGATTCTGCGCAGGCTCTATGAACATATTGTGCAGATCATCCTCACTGGCCACCAGATAATCTCCGGCCCTGCCCGTCATATAAGTATCCTCATCCCAGATGGGGAATACCTTTACTCCCCGCTTCAGCTCGAGGGCATAGATACAGAAAGCATCCGCAGGCATACCCATACGGACATATTCCGTCAGCAGATGATTACTGCCATCCCTGCCGTCCTTGACTCTCGGGATATATCCCATAGAGCTGCAATATTCCTCCGGCAGGGGCAGATCACACAGTTCCAGGATCCGGTGAAATCTCCCGGTCGGAACCGGATGCAGCTCCCCGGTACGCTCCAGGGTGAAATACATATCCTGTCTGGTGTCGATATCCATCGTACCGTCCACGGTACGGATGGATACCACGTTTCCGAGTTCTGCCAGGTCCGCTGCCCTCAGGCAGGCGATCGGCTCTTTCCGCCTGCGGTATTTTTTACCCTCTTTTACAGGGAATTTGCGTTCTTTCGCATATACGATCTCAAAATTGTCAAAATACTGCGTCATCCGGTTATTGAAATAAGCCTCAGAATGCAGAGTTGGATATTTTTCCTCATACAGCTTCATGCTGATGTAGCCTCCGGCCTTTTCCACATGGCCGCCGCCGGAACCGATCCCCTCCGAGAGGTAATCCGACAATTCACTGGCATTAACCTCCCGGATACAGCTTCTGACGGAAAATTTGTATCCGCCGCTGTCCTCATTATAGACCACGCAGGTATTCACTCCGGCTACCTGGAGCAGGAAATCACTGATCAGTCCCAGCACATTGGGGTCACAGGGCTGGGAATGGATCACAGCGAACTGGTAATCGTCATTGTAATTACAACGTAACAGTGCCACTCCGGCGATCTCCAGCTCCTTCAGGGAAATATTGGAATTGCGGAACAGGGATACCAGATTTTTGTCAAAGTTCAGGCTCTCGCGCATATCCATATCCACCGGATTGGACAGCTCCGAGAACTGATTGGTATCCATGAACAGACCATAATACAAAGCGGTCCCCAGATCTTTATTTTTCTCCACCGGATAATGCATCTCCTGAAGCATGGTCCATACCAGAGTCGCACAGCTGCCAAGATTAGGTTGTAATCGCATTTTCTCCGTACAGATTACTTCCAGAGGATGATGATCGATCACTGCGATCTCCTCTGCCGGGATTACGGTCACATTGCCGGCACCGTATTGACAGTCCACTGTGATCAGAAGTCCGTCCACCGGCTCCTCTCCGGGATGCGCCAGATATTTCAGCGGAATTCCAAGCTTTTCCACCATCAGCGTCAGGTTGGCCTTTCTCACTATGTTTTTCCCGGCATACAGCAGTCTCACATCTTTTCCCTGATCACGGAAAAAACAATACAATCCAAACCCGGACGCTATCGCATCCGCATCCGGATTGTCATGGCACTGGATCGTGATCCGGTCATATCCCAGCAATTCCTCCAGCATCATTTCTCTGCTTTTCTCTGCCCCTCGTCTGTCCATAACTACGCTTTCCTCATCTTCCTTATAAAAACTATTCAGAACCCCATTCGCAAAATCGCCTTTTCAAGGCTCACCTTTTGCTCATGTGGTTACCTCGCCATATAAATCTCTAAAAGCCTGACCATAAATGGTCAGCTTATTACAGATTTACATGGCTCTGAATAGTTACAGGCAGGTCCTGTTACAGTCCTGCCCGCAAATATCTGTCTTAATGGTGGAACAGACGGATGCCTGTAAACGCCATCACCATGTTATATTTATCGCAGCATGCAATAACATCTGCATCACGCACGGATCCACCGGGCTGTGCGATGTATTTTACACCACTCTTATGAGCTCTCTCGATATTATCGGAGAAGGGGAAGAATGCATCGCTTCCCAGAGTCACATCCTGCATTTTGTCAAGCCATGCTCTCTTTTCCTCTCTGGTAAATACAGGGGGTTTTACCTTGAAGATACCTTCCCAGGTACCGTCAGCCAGCACATCCATGTACTCATCGCCCATGTAGACATCAATGGCATTGTCACGGTTGGCTCTGCCTAAGCTGTCTACGAACTGCAGACCCAGCACCTGGGGAGACTGACGTAAGAACCAGTTGTCCGCCTTGCTGCCGGCCAGTCTGGTGCAGTGGATACGGGACTGCTGTCCGGCACCGATGCCGATAGCCTGACCGTCCTTGACATAGCATACGGAATTGGACTGGGTATACTTCAGGGTGATCAGTGCGATCTTCATATCGATCAGGGCACTCTCCGGGATCTCCTTGTTCACAGTCACGATATTGGACAGCAGGTCACCATTGATGTCCAGTTCGTTACGACCCTGCTCAAAAGTGATACCATATACCTGCTTGTGCTCGATGGGAGCGGGCCGGTAGGAAGGATCGATCTGGATGATATTGTAAGCACCCTTTTTCTTCTGCTTTAACAGCTCCAGTGCCTCGTCGGTATATCCGGGTGCGATGACACCGTCGGATACCTCTCTCTTGATCAGGCGTGCGGTATCTGCGTCGCAGACATCGGATAATGCAATGAAATCACCGAAGGAGGACATTCTATCTGCGCCACGTGCTCTTGCATAAGCACATGCCAGGGGAGACAGCTCTCCCAGATCATCCACCCAGTAGATCTTCGCCAGGGTGTCATTTAAGGGCAGTCCTACCGCAGCACCGGCGGGAGATACATGCTTAAAAGAAGTGGCTGCGGGAAGTCCCGTAGCTTCCTTCAGCTCCTTGACCAGCTGCCAGCCGTTGAAAGCATCCAGGAAGTTGATATATCCGGGCTTGCCGTTCAGGACGGTAACAGGCAGGTCACTGCCGTCTTCCATGAAGATCCTGGAAGGCTTCTGGTTCGGGTTACATCCGTATTTTAACTGAATCTCGTTCATCTTATTTTTCTCCTATTCTACGATATTCACTATTCAGAACCTACATTCGCAAAACGCCTCTTCGAGGTTTCCCTTTTGCGCTCATTACACATTCTTGTTCACGATCTTAGTCTCGTATTTGCCGGTCTCGATGTCGATGAAACGAACGAACAGGGAGACTTTGTTGTCCTCATTTAAGCTGTTCCACAGCATATCGGTAAATGCATCCATATCATCGGGGATCTCTACCAGCTTAGGCTCACCCTGGAAACTGGGCAGGGGATTGCCATCGTGCATGTAAGTATGAATGAAACGTCCCTCTCCGGGAAGGGGATTCTCGTAAGCATAGGTAAAACGCAGGCAGGAATCAGGGTTACCGTTGTCACTCTTCAAAATGGACATGGCGTAATTATACTTGCCGTTCTCGATATGCATGATACCGGAGATTCTCGGTGTATAATTCGGTCCGTCCGGCTCGAATTCTCTGGTGCGCAGGGACTGTTCAAAGGTCAGCTGTTTGTCCATTCCCTCGTAAATAGTGTCTGTCTGGTCACCGTTGGTCACGATGGTCTTGTTGCCCAGAACCCGTACCGGCGCATAGATGATCAGACTGGGATCTTCCAGTTTGGAAGGATCGAAAGCCTGGGTGCGGATACCCTCTCCCTCTGTCACAAACACACGATTGCGGCTGTTGGCGCTTCTTCCCATGATAAAATAAGCGGTTACAGCATATTTACCGTTTGCAGAGCGTCCGATCACGATACCTCTGCCGGGATAAGCATTGCTTTTCAGTTCCTGTTCCAGTTGTAACATAGTTTTTCCTCCGTTTAATAAAAGAATCCGCCTAAGCACCAAAAATAGACGGTGCCCAGGCGGTCGGCTTTCACTATTCTACACTCCCTGTGGGTAATCTCCACTGCAGCAGGCTGCGTTCCGCCAGTCGTGTAGCTATATCAATAGTAGCATGGTTCCCCTTATTTTGGCAAGGGTGTTTTGATGATTTTGTTGCTTCCGTAACAGTTCTGCCCCAAAGCCTTCATAAAAGCGTCTGCTGCGCAGCCGTCGCTGCTATGCAGCTCATCTTTTATTCATGTTTTGGGCGCTCCGCTCATAGAATAGCAAAAGTGCCGCTCCGTGTGCAAGCACCCGATCGTCGCATTTGCTATTCTATGGCTGAACTGTTACTTCACATATTTTGCCTCGAACGCATGCCTCTCCATAGGACGGTCAAAATAGTATCCCTGAATATATTTGACCTTCATGCCCTGCAGCACTTTGAACTGTTCCGGAGTCTCAATACCTTCCACGCAGACACTGACTCCAATGGTCTGTGCCAGCTCTGCCACCATCTTAATAAAGGACTGGGAGTAAGCATCTCCCGCCAGATCCTTGACAAAGCTCTGATCCACCTTGATGACATCAATGGGGATCTCCCGGATATGATTTAGAGAAGAGTAACCGGTACCAAAATCATCCAGTGCCAGAGAGACTCCCAGTGCCTTGATCCGGTTCAATATCTCTTTCATACGATCCATATCGTTGATCGCGAGACTCTCTGTTACCTCCAGTGTCAGATTTTTCGGTGACAATCCGGTATCCGCAAGCGCTTTTTCCACCGTCTCCACGATATCCGGCTGTAAGAGCTGTACCACAGAGAGGTTGACATTTACTTTATAATCCGGATATCCGGTATCGTTCCAGCGCTTGCAGCGGCTGCAGGCCTCCGTCAGTACATAATTGCCGATGGGATTGATCAGACCGAGGTACTCCGCCAGCGGGATGAATTCCGCCGGTGAGATGAAGCCCAGCTTCGCGCTGTTCCAACGGATCAGTGCCTCCGCACCGGCGCAGACATCCTTGCCGCCCTGAATATCGATGATAGGCTGGTAATAGACCTCGAACTCCCGGTAGCCCTCCACCGTAGCATCACGCATGTTCTTCTCCATATCCAGACGGCGTCCCGATACGGAATCATTGCCTTCCCGATACGTTTCCACACGGTTTTTACCGGTCTTTTTCGCCTCATACATGGCAATATCCGCTTTTTTGATCAGATCTGTCACGGAATCTCCGGCATCCGGGAAGGTGACGATGCCCATACTCATGGTACAGTAATAATCTGCATCCTTCAAAAACCAGGGTTTGCTGAAGATCTTCTTAATATCTTCCACAATATTTCCAAACCGGGGATAGCTGTCCGGCGGAATGATAATGACGAATTCGTCTCCACCCATACGGTAACAGGTATTCTCGATGCCATTGATCCGTTTCAGTGCATGGGAGATGGATTTTAACAGCACATCACCGT
>OHYP01001168.1_pt1 | contig 9767 bp, 10 predicted proteins | sample 1580341 | NCBI WGS metagenome assembly OHYP01 (sample SAMEA3882509, study PRJEB24775) | human gut metagenome | biome: human-associated habitat; feature: intestine environment; material: feces | place: Netherlands | collected 2009/2010 | reverse complement strand
CCCGGGGTTCGAATCCCTGTCTCTCCGCAATAAACATTGAAAATCAATAGTTTACAAGAATTGCACCCAGCTTTACACCCGATAATGTGAAGTTGGGTGTTTTTGATAAAAATTAATGTTTATATATTAAACTGTTAAAGTTTTGAATATCTAATTGTTACTGGTGAATTTAGTGAATTCTTCGGGTTTATGAAGATAGTAATCCATAATAGCGCAAACTAATTTGTGAAAAGATGTTTTTCTAAGTTCAGTAGATCCTAAATCTGTTCTGTTACATGCCAAACCTCCAATATAATCATCATCATATATTTCAAAATAAGAATACCCTATCGAATTAGAATCATTTTTTGATTGGTAAAAGGTTAATTTTATTTGTAGCAGTTCATTTATTTTCTGTATTAATGCCATATTTGGTCTAAAATCCGAAAGTAAAGGAAATGTAAAAGATAATTCTTTCCACTCTTTGTCATCTCGTCCAACTCTAGTTATGCCATCTTGAAAATGCGTTGCATCCATATTTGAAAAGAAACTGAAAATTTGAATTAACTCTTTACTTGGAATTAATTTTTCAACAAAATTGATTTTGGAAGTTAATGAAAGGCCTTCTATTGGTACTGCTATCAGATACTCTTGTTTTGCAAGATTATCATTATAGTTTTTTATAATGCCTAAATAGAGCAGGCAAGAAATGTATTCTTTTAAAGAACCATATGTTCTTTGTTGGGAAATATATGGGAGTTCTGAATATATTGTTTTGGTCTGTATGTCATATTTTAGATTAATATTTAGGATGGAATTTATTAGATTTGCTATATAGAAATTTATATATTCTCCCATTCTAGCTCCAAATCTGATAATTTTATTGCCATTTATATTTTTTATTTCCATGCTGTATATAATATTCAGTGCATCGGATTTGTTAAAACGATGAACATTAGAGGTATAATTGTTTCTTTGTGGCAATGTTTTTTCAATGTAGTTGAAATTAACCAGATTTATGGGTTTTTGATACTTTACATATTCATTCAACAAAGGAATAGTCTTCTGAAATAGATACTTCATTGTTAGAGCTTTAGATTTATCATATTCGCCCCATGGCTCTTTCCGAATGAGATCATTTGATGTGAATATGTGATTGATATGTTGTTCATTCTCATGATTATAAATCTCTACTGAAATTTCATAACTATATGATAATTCAAGATCGTCTCGACCATAACGATAACCGTATGAGTGATGTTGCTGAGAAATTCTTAGTACTTTGATGGAATTGATTATTATGTGGTCAATTTTAATCGGTCTATAGTCTTTTGTCTTTTTTATAATATCAAAATAACCAATTTCGCATTCTGTCCATATTCGTTCTTGGAGGAAAGGGATATTTATAAATGGGAAAATGGTTGAACGAGTATTTTTTAATCTACATATAGGATTTTCACAATAGCATGAGTTATAATCTTTATGTACTATTTTTCTTAGTTTGCACCATTGGCACGTTGAAATGCAAGTGGAATTAGGAAATTCTACTGTTTCTATTTCATTTAGCTTATCTGCTCTAATTATATCGCAATCATTAATAAGTATCATGTCTTTAATAGGGGTATTCAAGATGTATACTAAAATAGCTGTCATTAAAATAAAAAAGAATGTTTCTTATATCTTTTATACTTATATGGCATATAAATATCTAGCTCAGTAGTGATTACTCTCAATATATTGAAAGCATTCCCCCATCCATTACAAAACTCTGGACTAATTGCAATTGTTACAACATCTATTTTGGGCAGTGAGTTTTTTATCTCTTTACAAATATTCTTTATGTATTTTCTTGTGATGAATTGAGAACACTCACCATCTTCTCCTGTAAAAAAGAAATCTAAGTCAATATTAACAATCCATTGGTCTATATCTTTATGACATTCAGTGAGCCAATAATTAATATTAGTATCTAATTCCCACAAGTTAGGCTCGTATGTATTTATATGCTCAAGACTTGTGCCATTTTGATCCGTTCCATCTTTATGTGTTGCATAATAAATTTGCTGTAGAAGATTGGGGTGTAGTTTGTTAAAAGCATCAATATAATTATCATATCTAATAGCTTGGTTGTTCATGTTATCTTTTAAAGATAAGTAAAAAAAGAAATCTTTATTAATTAATTCACTCCTATTCTCTGCTATAAAATCATCGGTCAGGTTATTTAATAAATCATAGTGTCTGTCAATATGAAATAGTCCATATCTTTTGGATGTGTCTATTTTTTGTAACCAACACCAAGCAGCAGCTAAATGATTATCCATTATGTAAAATTTACCATTGTTGAACAGAAAGTTCATATTATAACAACCCGATGTTTTAAGTTCGTGGTTTTTGTATATCCAGTTCATATTATATATATTATTTTTGTCAGACAAAAATAAGAAAAAACATCCTGATACTTGCTTGATATTATCAAATTATAGCTTTAATCCTCTATTTTTTCTTGGTTCTTCTGTCGTGTGACGTAAACTTTGCCACAATTTTTCCATTTGTTCCTTGAACCAATCTCCAATTGGCTTCTTGTTTATGGTTAGCACAAGTTTACTGCTATCGGTTGGACTTTTCTCTACCTTGAAAATATCGTTCTTGATGTCAAACTTTCGTCTGTGCTCTTCGGAATAGATTTTCCCATTGCATCTGATTGCTTCTTTTTTTGTCAAAAGACTGTTTACCATATCTTTGGTAAATCCGATGGCATAGCAGAGTTTTTCCATTCTCAACATCTCTTTGAGTAAAGGAAACCAGTTGAACGCTTTTTCAAGAATGGTGTTCAATCGTGATATTTCCTTGTCTTTGGTTTCAAGCTCTTGATTATGTATTCCTTGCAGGTTACGAATCTGCTTGCCGTGCTGTTCCTGCATTTGTTGCATCTTGGCTTTTAATTCATCAATACCCTTGTCACGTTTGGCTATTTCATGACGTAAATTCTCGTTAGATTGTTCCAAATCTTTCAATTTACCGCTGCCGAAAAGAGAACCGACCCCGCTGGCAATGGCTGTCATGGCATCCGTAGCCTTGTTTTTCAGTTGCTCGGTTCTGGCTTCACTTTTGATTTTAGCCAGCTCGCTTTCCGCCCGTTCCTTTTCGGCAAGCAGCAGACCGATATTTTCCTGTATGTCCTCTGTCTGGTTCAGCAGGTCACGGTAGTATTGGGCGGTGGTGGTATGCCGGGCTTCCGAGCCGACAATGCCACGTTTCAATCCGTATTTTGCCATAGCCAGTGCATACCCGTCCTGATAGGCTTTCAGCTTATGCCGGGTTATGATGTCATTGGCTGACAGCCGTGCTGCACCGCTCGGCTTCTTGCGGTAGTTCTTCTTCACCAGTTTTTCCGACTTCTTCTTTCTGCGTTCGGTCTGGACGATAGGCTATGTCCTGTCTCAAATTTTCGTTCTCCGCTTCCAGCCTCTTGACCTTGCTGCCGCCCAAAAGAGAACTCACCCCGTCCGCTATGGCTGTGGTTGCGTTCACCGCCGCACCCTTCATCTTCTGCACGTTGATTTCCCCCTTGACCTTTTTCAGCTTCTTCTGCGCTTCCTCTTCCAGCCCCAGCAGGTTTTCGATGTTCTCCTGCAGGCTGTCCTGCCGTTCCACCAGTTCCTTGTAATATTGCGAGGTCGGTATGTGCTTTGCCAGCGAACCGTCCACGCCTCTCTGCAAGCCGTACTTGCTCATGGCTTGTGCGTAGGTGTCCTGATAGTGTTTCAGCTTGTGCCTTGCCATGACGTCATCGGCGCACAGCCGCACATCCTGCGTGTTCTTCTTTCTGTACTTCTTCTTCCCGTTCTGTTTGTCTTGTCTGGCTTTCCTGCGCTCCCCGGTCACTATCGGTACAATGGTGGCGTGTATGTGCGGCGTCTTCTCGTCCATGTGCAGGACTGCCGACACGAGGTTCCGCTCGCCGTATGTTTCCCGGAGCCATTTCAGGTTGTCGCTGCACCAGCCGTCAAGCCTCCCGTCCTCTTCCATACGCTTCATGTCCTCGTTGCTTCCGGTGAGCAGCACCCGGATTGCCCTTACCTGGTTGGTACCTATCTTGCGTTTGATGCCTGCCGTCTCTATCCGGTGCGCTATCGCCTGCGTACGGTTCCTTACCCCTTCGGGGAACTGTACCAGTTCCCGGTTCAGGTGCGTTCGCGTTCTGTCCGCATTCTTCGGGTGTACGGTGCGCTCTATGTGCGTGGACATTGCGCCGTCCGCACCTTTTGCCTTTTCCAAATGCAAAACTGCATATCCCATAACTGTAATACATTTTTCGGTTAATACTTCCCCTGCCTTGCTTCCATGCCGCATGGCTCACGGGGTTTCAAAAGGGGCGGCGTCCCTTTTGCTCATTGGGGCTTTTTTAGCGATGCGTGCATTGCGTGAAGAAAAAGCCCTAATGAGCTATGGCTTTTTTAAAGCCTTCCGTTGGCATGTGCGGTTACATCCCGATGCCTTTGCCTTTCCTCTCCGGTTGCCTTGCCTGCCGTTGCCTTTTCTCCGGTTCCGGCTTCTCCTGCCACCGTTCCGCTTGTCCTGACCGTTTACTACAAAGGAAGTCGTTCAGGTCGTTGTAGCCTCCGTATATGTGCGATGCGTCCCGTATGCGCATCCCGTATTCCTCCCGCAGTTCCTGAACGGCTTCCATTCCCGCCTTGTCGTTGTCAAGGAAACAATGGATGCGTTCGTAATCGCCCAGTGGGTGGATTGCTTTGGAAAGGTTGGAAGTAGAGTTCAGCACGATGTAGTCCTGCCCGTCAAGTTCGGGGCGGTCGGGACACCTTTCCAGCCGCAGGGTGAGGAAGGAGAGGTAGTCCATGAAGCCCTCGAAGAGATAGCAGGTCTCCTTCGTCTGTTCCTGCCGTATGTGGGTGATGTCCTTCGGTGCTATGCACCCCTTGAAGAATTTGTTGCGTATCTCGTAGCCTCCCGAACGGTTGGGAAAACCGACGGCAAAGTAGGGCTTGCCGTCGGTTTGATAGCGCACCTCGTAACATTCTCTTTTTGCCAGTTCAGTATTTATCCCCCTCTGCCGCAGATAGGAGAATAGGGCGGGGGAAGAAAGCGGCGCCACCTCCAACTGTCGGAAGCTCGGTTTGGAGAAAGGTTGCCCGCCAAAAGAGAAGGAGACCGGGCGCACGTTTGGTGCCTGCTCCGCTATCCTTTCCAAGAGGTAGGGCAGGCTGTCTGATGCGTAGAGCTCCTGCGCCAGTGCGATGATGTTCCCGCCCCTGCCCGCGCCAAAGTCATACCATAGGTTGCGTTCGGTATTCACCTTGAAGGACGGTTCGCACTCGTCCCTGAAAGGTGACTTGTACCATAGGCTGCCGCCCTGCTGTCTTGCCGGGCTGTAGCCAAGACTGTGCAGATATTCCTCAATGCGTATCCGCTTCGCTTCATTCGTATTCATGTGGGTTTCTGTTTAAGTGGATATTGTTTTTTTGTTTTCGCCCGTGCCTTTTGCATGTTGCGGGCTGCATCCGCTTTACTTTATTTCGCTATATATATGCACCCTGACTAAAGTAAAGCGGTTTCCGGGCTGTCATGCCCGTGCTGTTTTTCCTGTCAGGCGGTGTGAACATCTTTTTTTTGTTTTCGCCCGTACCTCTCTATATGTTACGGGCTATATCCACTTTACTTTATTTCCGTATATATATGGTACGGGACTAAAGTAAAGTGGTTCCCATGCCATACCGCTAATAGTGGAAATCGGGCTTGAAGGTGTATTTCCTGCCGTTCTCCTGCACTATCATCCGTTTGTTCTTCAATAGGGTAATGAGGTCTGTCACCCTGTTTCCGCCAAGTATGACGTCCACAGTGGCGTAGGTTTCCCTCAATACTCCCGCAAGTTCCTTGTAGCCGTATTCGTTTTTCAGGGTGAATGCGGCTTCCAGTGCGATGCGGTGCTGCTGCTCGGTGATGTCCTTGTAGGGGTCGAATTTCCTCCTCCCTTTGCCCGGCTCCTTCTCCTTGAACCGGTAGCCGTCCAGCAGTTCGGGCAGTGCCTCCTCATTGATACGGAATGCGAACGGCTCGAAGTCCACCGCCCTGATGTGTGCGGTTTTGACCGTGCTTATGTCGGGGTTATTCTCGTCCTTCTCCACTTGCAGCACGGTTTCCGCCTTGTTGCTTAGCTCGGTTCCGATGTGCCCCCTTGCGTTCTCGTCCCCCTTGTTCTGGTGCAGGACAGTATGGATGTGGATGTCCCTTTCCCCCGTCCATGTCATCAGATAGGAGATTACCGTTGTGGACTCACCGGGGTTGTTGATATCGTGCACCATGTCCCGTATTCCGTCAATGACTACCAGCCCGATATTCTCGGTGCGGTAGATTGCCTCCCTCACGATTGCTATGCGCTCTTCGGGCGTGTACTTCCTTAGGACGAGGAATTCAAGGTCTTCATGGTTTCTGTCTGCGGGCAGTCCCGCCATGCGCAATATCCGCTTTGCCACCTTTGCGCAGTGGTAGGTGCTTTGCTCGGTGTCCACATAGAGTATTTTCCGCTTGTTTTCGGGCAGTTCAGCCGTGTAGCTTAGTACCGTCCCGTTTTTCAGCGCAGCCGCCACGATTGCGGAGACGTTGAACGTCTTCTTGCTCTTGGCTTTCCCGATTGACGCGCTGAAATTCCCCAGCGTGCCGATGACGGAACCCCGCACTTTCAGGATTTCGGGTGCCTTCTCGTAGTCTTCCGAAAGGTCGAGCCGTGAGGCTTGCCATAGGATTACCGCCTCTTCGGGCGTGATGTTTCTTTCCTTGTTGTCCATACCGCACCTCCCTATCTGCGTCCCCCGCTTTTGCGTCCTGCCAGTTCAAGCGCCATGTCCGCATCGACGATGATTTTGCGTCCTATCTGCGTAATGGCTCTGTCTATCCTCCCGCTTTTTTTGATGCGGTTTGCTGTGGGTATGCTGCACCCGAACAGCCGGGCTATGCCGCCTATCCCGTACACGTACTTCTTTTCCTTGTCGGCTGCGGGTTGGGTTGGCTTCGTTTCGCTTCCCTGTAAGGCGTGCCGGTTCAGGAATATGAACTCTTCACCCGTCATCTGCCATACGGGCTTTGATAAAAGGTCTCTAATTTCCATATCAGAATGAAATTAACGTTTGTACTGCAAGCCCTGCGCATGGGCTTTTTACCTCGTTCGAACAGTGCAAAGTTAGTTCCGGGTACGGGTGGTAAGGATGTGGATAGCGTGATTGTGGTGTCACGCTATCTCACTAAATATCAGAAGATAATAAAGGGTGGTGGAAATTATTTTGAGTGGTAAAAGTGGTCGTGTCGTGGAATGTCGTTGCATATCACCGACTATCGGAATATTGACCGCATTTCCCTTGCGAATTCCTGATTGCTGTCACTGGCTAAATCGGTACGGGGAACGGGTGCCTTGTATTTGGACTTGTAGTATGCATCGTCTATTCCCAGCAGGTTCATGATATCCTCTTTCCATTTCTCTCTGTCCGGCTTGGGCAGCGTTTCACCCATAAGGAAAATGAGATAGCATACACGGGCTTTCTCCCTCGGTCTTATTTTCAGTCTGCCTTCGCACGGTTGCAGGTTCATGCTGGCGTAGAAGTCCAGTTCTGAAACGGCTTCGAACTGCTCGCCGTTGCATCTTTCGTAAACGGCTGACAAGAGTTTCATGGGGAAGTAGGCGGGTTGGCTTGTCGGTGTGGTGGCGGCTTCCTTTTCCTCTCCCTCCTTTTTCTTTTGGTCGGTCAGGTATTTTTCAAGGATTGCCAATAGTGAGCCGCCCAGTCTGCAAATGTCCCCGCAACGGTTTTTCAGGCATTGCAGGGCTTCCCGCCTTGCCTGCTCCTTCTGTTTGTACAGTTCATCCAGTTTGGCTTTTTCCTTGTCGTATTCCCGCTTGCACCGTTCGTACCTTCTTTCCAGCAGTTCCTCTTCCTGACGGTCATGCTCCCTGAAGCCTACCGCTTCCAAAGAGCCGTTGGCTTCCATGAGTTCCCGGTAATATCCGTTTGTGACTTTCATCTGTCTGTCGATGTCCCAGTCAAAACGGCTTTCATGCCGTCGGCAGACGTATTCGGTATCGAGACGGTCGAAAAACTCCCTGCAGGCGTTGTAAGTCGAGATGTTGCTTTCAATCTCACGTTTCAGGCTGTTCAGCAATATGGAGAAGTGTGCGGCGTCCATTTCAAGCATGAGGCTGATGAGTGCGGTTTCAAATGTCTGCGTGTCCCCGTACTCTCCGTAAAAGCCGGAAATGAATTGCTGCTTCTCAAAAGAGAAACTGCCGCCGGACATTATTTCGGTATATATCTTGTTGAGTTTCCCGTAGTGGGGTATCATTGATGTTATTCTTTCGTCCATAGTTATATCAGATTAAATTTAGTCATAGCGTTGATTTTGATTTCATCCGCTATATCAATATAGGGCTTCATCACTTTGTAATCGCTGTGTCCCGTCCATTTCATTACTACTTGTACTGGAATGCCAAGTGCCAAAGCATTACAGATAAATGTTCGTCTTCCGGTGTGAGTACTTAATAATGCGTATTTAGGTGTAACTTCGTCTATTCGTTCATTTCCTCTATAATATGTTTCTCGTATTGGTTCATCTATTTCTGCCAGTTGTCCCAGTTCTTTTAAAAATTCGTTCATCCTTTGATTGCTTACAACTGGCAATGCCCTGTCATTAGGGAACGGCACACCTTTGTACTTTTCGAGTATTGCCTTGCTGTGGTCATTTAATTCAATAATAAGACTGTCTGCCGTCTTTATGGTAATAACTTCGATATGACCGTTTTTAACATCACTACGTTTCAAATTATACACATCGGAGTGACGTAATCCGGTGAAACAGCAAAATAGCAATACATCCCTTACTCTTTCAAGGTATTTCTTTGTTGGTGGTATTGGGCAGGTTCTTAGTTTATTTATTTCATTTTGGGTGAGGAATATCACTTTTTTGGGTGCACTCTTCATTTTAGGCGTGAATTTATCATAAGCCATGTTTTGGTGATACCCTTTTCGATTACTCCAACGTAAGAACCATTTTACGAATTTGATTTGTTTGGCAATGGAAGTGTTGCGCATGTTTTTTTCTGTACGCAAGAATTCTATATAGTCATTGAAATGTTTTTCCGTCCAACTGTCAAACGTAGTATTAGGGTCAAATGTATAAATGTGTTTTTTGACTGTTGCAAACTTTTTGAGGGTTGAGGAAGACCAGTCATTTTGTTTGCTACATTCTGCTACAAATTCATTGAAAACTTTCATGAAGTCTAATTCAACCTTTTGCTTTTCCTCATGGTTTTCTTTCTTTTCCCCTTTTGTCTTTAGGTTGAACGCTTCCTTAATTTGTGCAGGGGTGGGTATTACATCTTGCACCTCGAATTCTTTGAACACATTCTGTATTTCGGTGTATTGCCGTAATAGTTCGGCGTTGATTTCGGATGCACTTTGCTTTAGCTTGTTGGTACAACCGTTTCTAACCCGTTGCTTGTCTGTGTCCCATTTTTCTACATCGATTCTATATCCCGTAGTAAATTCGATACGCTGACTGGCAAAGATAACACGCATACGGATTGGCACATTCTTTGTGACTGGAATACCGTCTTTTTTGCGGCTTTCCGGTGCGAAAATGATATTTCTTTTAATATTCATAATTGGGTGTGTTTGAAAATGACACCCAAAAATACACCCGAAAAATGAGATATACAATGATATTAAGAGATATTTAGATTAATGAAAGAAAGAGATAAATAACTGATTACATGATATTTG
>OHYP01001154.1_pt1 | contig 9883 bp, 8 predicted proteins | sample 1580341 | NCBI WGS metagenome assembly OHYP01 (sample SAMEA3882509, study PRJEB24775) | human gut metagenome | biome: human-associated habitat; feature: intestine environment; material: feces | place: Netherlands | collected 2009/2010 | reverse complement strand
ATCCAGCTTATTGATAGTCAGTTTGATTACTATGTGGGGATTACTCAAAATGGCGAAACAAGATATCTGTCAAATATAAAAGATATAGAAAATTATGACAGTGAAACGGATAAGATAAAAGCTTTTAAATCGTCGCACAAAAACTATATACTCCGCCGTGATAACGAGGTCATGAGCGACAGAACTTCATCAGGACAGATAGTTGACTACTATTACAATACAGCGGAGTATCAGGATAACGTGACCGAAGAGTTTTATGCCGACAATCTTGTGCCCGTAGGAGGGAGTTATTATGATAACTACGGCAGATATTTTTACAATTACGGCAATTATGATCCAATAGCTTTCTATAATGTAGACTCAAGATATAATGTTATTAAAGGTCTTGATTTGAAAAACGGTCTGAAATATTCCGACAGGCTTGAAGATGAAGAAATTGGTGACGATTATGACACTGATGACGGCAATGAATACTATGACTATGACAACGGCATATATTATTATGAGGACGATTACGGAAACACATGGGCAAAATGTGAAAACCTCTATGACCTGCCTGATTACAAAGCGACAGACAATGATGATTCAGGTATAACGGTATTCTTTGCACCGAAAGCTGAAAAGCTTACGGCAATGGAAAAGGAATACACCGAGGCTTTGAATGATATGTATCGTGCAAAGCTTTTTGTGATCGTTTTTGGCGTTATTGAATTTATGCTTGTGTGCTATCTGCTCCTGATCTGTGCATATAATGCAGAGCCTGAGAGCGTTGAACGCTGGAAGCAAGGCAATTTTCTAAAAAAAGTGCCAACGGAAGTTTACCTTATCCTAATGGTATTGGCTATTACATTTGCTTTTGTATTTGGCACCTGCTGGAATTATTATGTGAGCATTACCAAAAATATTTTTGACAATGCTTTGGCTAATTCCGTTTTCAGAAATATCCTTGCTGTAGCATTGTTTGCATTGGCATATTTTGCAGGCTTCGGCTCGCTTATGGAGTTTGTTGGCAAGATAAAGACAAGAAGCATATTCAAAGAAAGCCTTATTTGCAGATCATGTAAGTTCCTATGGCCCAAGTACAAGGAAACATCACTGTATCACTATTTTCATGGACTTCCGCTTGGAGTGAAACTATCCATAAGAACGATAGCCATAGGCGTTATACTGTTTTTGGAATCCGCTTATTATTCCAGTGCAGATGTTGAGCCGTTCTTGCTTGTTGTGGCTTTGATACTGATGGTGTTAGATATTCGTGACTTCTCACAGCTTTCAAAGCTCAGCAAACAGATAGACAGCCTTGGAGAAGAAAAGCCTTATGAGGGCAAGATAAGAAAAACTTCGCCGGTGTATGCTGAATCTGAAAAACTCAACTCAGTTCAGGATAAGGTGAGAGAGTCGGTGGAGCAGCAGATACAGTCTGAGCGTTTGAAAATAGAGCTTGTGACAAACGTTTCACACGACCTGAAAACACCGCTGACTTCCATTATCAGCTATATCGACCTGCTTAAGAAAATGGATCTTGACGATGAAGCTTCGAGCTATGTGAAGATACTTGATAAAAAGGCGCAGAAGCTCAAAGGCATTGTGTCTGACGTTTTCAGCATAGCAAAAGCCACAAGCGGCGTTGATGTAAACCTAACAAAGCTTGATTTTGTGATGCTGTTAAATCAGTGCATCGCAGACGCAGAGGACAAGATAGCTGACAGTGGCAAGATAGTAAAGATAAACATAAATGCCGACAGCGCAATGGTAATGGGCGACGGCGACAAGCTTTACAGAGTGTTCCAAAACATTGTTGACAACGCTCTGAATTACTCTATGGACGGCACAAGGATATTCCTTGATGTGTACAAAAAAGCGGACAGAATAGTATTTGCCGAGAAGAACATTTCGGCAACGCCGATAAACTTCACGGAAGAAGAGATACTTGAAAGATTTGTGCGAGGGGATAAGTCACGAACAGACGGTGGAAGCGGTTTGGGATTATCCATATCAAAGAGCTTCACGGAAGCCTGCGGTGGTATCTTCAATATCGAAATAGACGGAGATATGTTCAAGGCGATAGTCGAAATGCCGATAATTCAGGAGGATACGGTAGAAAAAACCGATGACAAAACGGAATAGCGTAAATAATAATAGCGGTGCTTTGAGTTGCACCGCTATTTTTAATGTCGGAAAATGTAGATAAAAAATTAAAATATACCAATATTTTTTTGACAATTTGTTGAAAGTTATATACTAATATGTTATAATATAGAAGTAAGGTGATCTTAGCGGACGGGAAGTGACATAATGAACTTTACAGAACAGATACTGTATTCGCTAATGGCGAAAACAGGCAAAAATTCGTCTGAATGGCTGCCGCTTTTGCAGCATTTGCAGGATACGGCAGATATCATGAGCTGTCTGTGTGATGAATTTCTGTCGCCGTCATTTGCAAAGGCTTGCGGATTAGAGGAGAATGAGTTCAAAAAGTTGGCTATTTTTCTAGCAGCAGTTCACGATATCGGCAAAGCAATAGTGGTATTTCAATATAAAATAGGTGATAAACTTCCTGAGAGAAAGTCTTCACTTGAAGCGTCAGGAATCAATTTTGATGTTTCTTATGATAAAGAAAAAGCCAAACAAACTCCTCATGCATTTGCAGGTGAGGAGATTCTTAATTGTTGGGTTGCCCTAAATGTGTAAGCACTGTTGTTGGCTCTCATCATGGTGTACCTGCTGAGAGCGTACAGGATTTGTCATGGCCACAAAAGGATATAGCTTTCTATGAAAATTATTACGGAGATGACAAAGAAAATGTTGAAGTTTTGCAGGATATTTGGCAGACGATATCTGATATGGCACTTGATTATGCAGGCTTTTTAGATGTTAGTGAGTTGCCGGATATAGACCGTTCGTCGCAAATGCTTTTGAGTGGTCTGTTAATAATGGCGGATTGGCTTACAAGCAACACTGAGCTTTTTCCACTTTTGTCAGTGGAGGACCTCAAACCTGACGACAAGCTGAGGGCTGAACGCGCTTGGGCAAAGCTTGATTTTCCGCAGATGTGGAATCCTGAGAGATCGGTAATATCTAATGAGGACTTTAAAGAAACTTTTGGTTTTGAACCACGTTCGGTGCAGTCAGAGGTCCTTAAAATAGTTGAGAATTCGGAAAATCCGGGAATATACATATTTGAAGCGCCAATGGGCTGTGGCAAAACAGAAACATCACTTGCGGCAAGCGAGATATTGGCATCAAAGTGCGGCAAAAACGGCGTGTTTTTTGGACTTCCAACTCAGGCAACTGCAAACGGCATTTTCCCAAGAATACTCAGTTGGGCTGAAAAGCAATCTACAGAACTTTATCATTCTGTTCAGCTCAACCACGGAAGCGCAGCACTCAATTCGCTGTTTCAGAACATACAAAGGGGCATACCGCAGGAGGAAAGCGACAGCGGATTAATTATCCACAACTGGTTTTGTGACAGCAAAAAAGCGTGTCTTGCAGATTTTGTGACGGCGACAGTAGACCAAATGCTCATGCTTGCATTGAAACGAAAACACGTTATGCTCCTTCACCTTGGATTGTCAGAAAAGGTCGTTGTCATCGATGAGGTCCATGCCTATGACGCCTACATGAGCGAGTATCTTGAAATGGCTTTGCAATGGCTTGGAAGCTACAACACCCCTGTTATCCTGCTGTCGGCAACGCTGCCCTCAGCAAGACGAATGTCGCTTATCCGTGCTTATCTTGGAATAAAAAAGTCTGATGATAAATTTGAAAAAGAGCAGGGTTATCCTCTACTGACGTGGACAGACGGCAAGGATATCCGCCAGCAGCGACTCAGCTATGACGGAGCGCACAAAACTGTGTCAGTCAAGACCTGCGTTAGTGACGATGTTGTGCAGCTTGTGAAAAATGTAACAGAGAATGGTGGCTGTGTAGGTGTTATAGTAAATACCGTAAGACGTGCCCAGATGTTCGCCGAGCTTTTGCAGGATAATGCAAAAGTGCTTTTGTATCATGCTCAGTTCGTGCTTCCTGACCGTGCTAAAAAGGAGAAACAGCTTGTAGACCTTGTCGGCAAAAACAGTACACCTGAAAGCAGGAGCGGTCTTGTGGTAGTTGGAACGCAGGTGCTTGAACAATCTCTTGATATTGATTTTGATATGCTCATCTCGGATATGTGCCCTATGGACTTGCTGTTGCAGCGAATGGGCAGACTTCACAGGCATGAACGTGGAGTGCGGCCTGATACAGCACAAACCCCTGTCTGCTATGTTATTACAGATGAGTATACAAATATGGAGTCAGCGTCAAGAAAAATATACAGCCATTGGCTTATTAATAAAACGTTTGATATCCTGCCCGACAGCATCACTCTTCCTGACGATATCTCACCACTTGTTCAAGAGGTTTATAGTGTTACGAGTGATGAGTGTTATGATAAGTATATAAATGAGCAAAAGAAAAGCAAGAGCAGGGCTGACTGCTTTAGGATAAGTAAGCCAAAAGGGAAAAGTATCCATGGGCTGCTTTCAAAGCCTGTTGAAACTGGTGATGAACAGCTTGCACAGGCGGCAGTGCGTGACGGTATCTCTTCATTTGACGTATTGCTTATGCGGTTAAGTGCTGATGAGAAAATTCATTTTCTGCCTGACCAATATGGCGGTGCAGAGGTATCAGAGTGCCCTGATGATGAAGAATGTCGCCGAATAGCTGAACAGAAGCTTCGACTTCCGACAATGTTTTGTCAGTCATGGAATATAGATAAAAATATAAGAGAACTTAAAAACAACTGTATGAAGTATATTGCAGGTTGGCAAAATTCCCCGTGGCTTAAAAACCAGCTTGTATTGTTTCTTGATGAGGACCTTAAAGGTGAGCTGAACGGATATGATCTTCATTACAGCTTTGAAAAAGGTCTGGAATTTACTAAGAAGGAGGAATGTGAATGAACGAAACAGAGTTTAATCTGCTTGATGAGCCGTGGATAAGAGTAATGGACGACAATTGTCAAATAAAAGAGGTGTCACTAACAGACGCACTTTTGAATGCGCATAAGTATAAGGCTTTGAAAGGCGAAATGCCTACGCAGGATATAGTTATACTTCGTCTTATGCTTGCCATAGTGCATACTGTCTTTTCAAGGGTAGATGCCGACGGCAATGAAGCAGAGCTAGAGGAAGAGGACGATGCGGTGGATAGGTGGGAAAGCCTATGGAACAACCGAAAGATTCCCGAAAAGCCCGTGAGAGAGTATTTTGAAAAGTGGCATGAACGCTTTTGGCTTTTTCATCCCGAAAGACCATTTGGGCAAATGGCCGGGCTTGATACGAGAGATTATGACGTTCAGAAATTAAACGGAGAAATTCTTCAAAGCGACAATAAAAAGAGAGTTTTTTCTCCTTATTCAGGTGAAGCAAAGCATAAAATGAGTTTTGCACAAGCTGCAAGGTGGTTAATGGCTCTAAATGGTTTTACTGACATGGGTACCAAAAAGCCAAATCCTAAAAAACCTGGTTGGCTTGCAGACATTGGTACTTTATATGTAGTGGGAGACAACTTATTCGATACTATAATGCTGAATTATGTTCCACTATATCCTGACGGAGAATTTAGAAAAGAATGTCCTATTTGGGAGAAAGACACGATTGTAATTGTAGGAAATAAACTGCTCCCTATTCCTGACAATCGTTCAGAACTATACACCGCTTTGCCTAGAAAAGTTTTATTGATAAAAGACGTTAATTGCGTAAGAGTTTTTAAAGTCACAGCTGGAGATTATTTTGAAACAGAAAATGCTTTCATTGAACCTATGACTGCATGGAAAAAAGTGATAGATAAGAAAAAAGAATTTTATATGCCATTTAAACATGATAGTGAAAAACAATTATGGCGTGAATTTTCGTCTATTCTTATGCAATCTGAAAATCATGATACAGAATTGGCTGAAGTTGTGAAATGGACAAATTTTTTGTGTAAAAAAAGAATAATAAAGCATGGTTATGTTTTTTCTATAAGCACTATTGGTTTATCATTTGGAGATTTGTTCAAATCATTAGTTAAACATGTTTATTTTGATTCCCTAGAAATGAACGCACAAATACTATCAGAAGTAGGCAGGGGTTATCGTGAAGAAATAAAGTTTGAGATAAGCAGATGTGAAGAACTTGCGAAAAAAATAGGCAATCTAGCATGGAATATTTACCTTGCCTCTGGTGGAAATAAGAACAGTAAGCCAAAGGACATTGGCTCGATTTTAGACACCAAGTCACAGCTATACTACCGCCTTGATATTCCTTTCCGCAGTTGGCTTTCTTCACTTGACCCGGAAAATGATGATAAGCTGGAAAAGTTTGAACAGTGGCAGAATACTGCAAAGAGGATAACCCTTGATCTTGGCAGGGAGCTTGTTGCGGCAGTAGATGATACTGCAATGGTGGGACATATGATAGATGAGACGATCTATTCTGCATCAAAGGCTTACAACATTTTCTTGCGTGATGTTTCAAAGATATATCAGAAAATTTAATGTTTATTAATGCGAGGTGAGAATATGGAAGAAGTAAAGCTTATAAGAAATGAAATGAAAGACAGAGTGCAGAAACTCATCGCACAAAAAGACACAAGTGACGGAAAAGCAAATTTGGCAAAACTACGCCACGGCATAGGCAAAAAGCCGGGTGAAATGCCTGAACTGTGGGATGTATTTTTCAATAAAATGTCGCCTGAGCTTTTCAGTAAATCTAACGAGCCAAGCAGATCGGAGTGGGCAATATATTTCGCTGACTATGTTTGCACTTCATCAGCAGGGAAGTTCGGAAACAGTTCATTGTGAGGGAAGATCCCTTGGAAGTGCAGCCGCTGATCTTATGGAAGAGAAAACTGATGAAAACAGAGAACGCATCATGCGCAGATTTGGACCTGTTGTCACAGCGAAAGATATGCCTGAACTTTCACATCATATAAGAGGTCTTGTGCAGCTTTTCAAGGCAAAGAGCGTAAAGCTTGATTACGTTAGACTTGCAGAGGATCTGTATTGGTTTCAGGACACTAACAAGAGAAAAAACGTCCAGCTTAAATGGGGCGAGGATTTTTATCGTGAAAAAGGAGAAGATTTATCATGAGTATTTATGTTGACATACACGTTTTGCAGACCGTACCGCCAAGCTGTGTAAACCGTGATGACACAGGCAGCCCTAAGACAGCCGTATATGGAGGTACAACAAGAGCAAGAGTTTCATCACAGGCTTGGAAGCACGCTATGAGAGGCGACTTCAGAAAAATGTTTGCTACAGAAGAACTTGGCGTTCGCTCCCTTAAAGTGGCAGCACTTGTTGCTGATGAGATAGCCGCAATAGACAGCACTATGAGCGAAAAGACAAGAAACAAGAAGGCAGCTGAGGCTCTTAAAGCCGCAGGAATAAGTACTAAATCCACCAAAGATGATGATTTAGAAAAGACGGACGCATTGTTCTTTATGAGCAACAAGCAGGCAAAAGAGATAGCAAAGCTTGTTTGTGATGGTGAGGAAGATAAGGCTGTTTACAAAAAGGCTTTGAAAGATAATCCATCAGTGGATATCGCTTTGTTTGGAAGAATGGCGGCAAGCGACCCTACTCTTAATTGCGATGCTGCGGCGCAGGTGGCTCATGCTATTTCTACACATACTATACAGAACGAGTATGATTATTTCACCGCAGTTGATGACCTTCAGGACGATGACAACGCAGGTGCAGGACACCTTGGAACAGTTGAATTTAATTCCTCCACACTATATCGCTACGCAAACGTAAATGTAAGTGAACTTGCCAAGACCCTTGACGGCGTGTCTGACGCAGCAGATGTTGTAAGAAAGTACGTTGAAACTTTCGTACGCTCAATGCCTACAGGTAAGGAGAACACTTTTGCAAACCGCACTTTCCCTGACGCTATTTATGTGACCGTTCGTAATGACCAGCCTGTTAACCTTTGCGGAGCTTTTGAGAAACCTGTCAGAGCTTCTGAAGAGGGCTATGTTGCCGAGTCTGAGAATAAACTTGTGGAATATGCTGGAAAGGTATATGATAATTTTGCTGCTAAGCCATTGGCTGCTTTCTGCGTTGGTGACAAGTTGGCAGATATTGCCGAAAAGATGACATTTCCTGAGCTTCTTGAGCGTCTGGAAGCATATCTTCGTGAGCAGAAGACAGCAGAGGCGTAAAGGCAATGGCAGTATTATTGCTAAGACTTGCTGCCCCATTACAAGCGTGGGGCAGCAGTTCAAAATTCATTGTGCGTTCAACAGAACGTGAGCCTACCAAAAGCGGCGTTATTGGCATGATAGCGGCGGCTCTTGGTATCCAGCGTAATGACGATCCTCAGAAGCTTGTGCCGCTTACAACGCTCCGCTTTGGCGTTCGTGCCGATAAGGAGGGCGTTTTGCTTAAAGATTTTCATACTGTGCAAGTACCAGGAGAAAAACATCCTGAAGTATCATATCGTTATTATCTGTCAGACGCAGTGTTTCTTGTCGCACTTGAAAGTGATGATAAATTATTGCTGGAGAGTATAGCTTCTGCACTGCAAAAGCCTGTTTATCCGCTGTATCTTGGACGAAAGTCCTGTCCGCCAACTTTGCCTATCGTTCTTGGCGTTAAGGACGAGGATATTCTTACGGCACTAAAGACCGAGCCATATCTTTATAAGAATGCTCACCGAAAAAGCGTGCGCATTTCCTATGAAGTCACATCAGGCGGCGCAATGGTGCAGGATATTCCGCTGTCATTCTCACAGCTCCACAGAAAGCACGGCTGGCGAATGAAGCGTGAAGAACTTCTTGATGTGGATAGCAACCCAGAGCATGACGCCTTTTCTGAATTGTGAGGTGCAGTATGTATTTAACAAGAATAAAATTAGATATGACAAAAACAAATACAATGAAGGCATTGGTATGCCCAAGCAGATTTCATGGAGCTATCGAAAGTGCTGAGTCTGACGGCAGAACAAGGAAGCTTTGGAGAATAGACGAGCTTGGCGGAGAGATGTATTTGCTCATATTATCAGAAAAAGAACTTGATTTTTCAAATGTTTCAGATCAATTTGGAGCAGAAAGGCCTCAAACAAAATGTTATGATACATTACTTGACAGAGTTAAAAATGGCGGTAAATGGCAGTTTCGTTTGAAAGCAAACCCTGTTATACATAAGAAAGATACTAATTCCCACAGAGGTCGCCTTGTCGGACTTATAGGAAATAAACAGCAGGAAGAATGGCTGAAAAAGCAGGCTTTGAAAAACGGCTTTTCTCTAGAGGACGGAATGTGGCTGGTAACAGAGTTTAAGTGGTATGATTTTAAAAAGGGCGAGCGTAGAAACCATGTGAGAATACTTTCTGTAACATATGAAGGCGTGCTTACAGTAACAGACGAGGAACTTCTTAAAGTTGCACTTACTAATGGTATCGGCCGTGAAAAGGCTTATGGTCTTGGAATGCTGACGATCGTCGGAGTAAGATAATGGCACAACAAAATGGGATAGAGAAGCCAGATCTCCATGCACTGCCCACAATAAGCGACAGAATGACGTTTATTTATCTTGAACATTGCAAGGTAAGCCGTGAAAACGGTGCAGTCACCGCCACAGATCTTGACGGAACAGTGTATATCCCTGCGGCAGCCATAACAGTGCTGCTGTTGGGACCCGGCACTCTTTTCCCCGCATACGCGGGGGTGATCCTCGGAATATAGCCGATGTTGTTCGGCTGTGATCCTTTTCCCCGCATACGCGGGGGTGATCCCTATCCGAACAGAAATTCGGTTTATGTTAGAAACTTTTCCCCGCTTTGCAGTCTTGAAGTCCTCTTTTTCAAGCTTTTCCCCGCATACGCAGGGCTACACAATTCCCAAAAAAAG
>OHYP01001143.1_pt1 | contig 9954 bp, 9 predicted proteins | sample 1580341 | NCBI WGS metagenome assembly OHYP01 (sample SAMEA3882509, study PRJEB24775) | human gut metagenome | biome: human-associated habitat; feature: intestine environment; material: feces | place: Netherlands | collected 2009/2010 | reverse complement strand
GCTACGGCGAGCCCACAAATGCGCTTGATTTGCTGCTTGAAGCCGCCGAATATATGAAAAAAACACACCCCGCGGTTAAGCTCAGGCTCAACACAAACGGGCTTTCCGATTTGATAAACGGCAAGTCCACGGCGGCCCTCATTTGCAAAAACATAGATTCCGTTTCCGTTTCTCTTAATGAGATGACCTCGGAAAAATACGATAAAATCACGCGTAATATTTTCCCCGGCAGGGCGTTTGACGCATTGCTTAAATTCACGGGCGATTGCGTTAAGTGCGGCGCCGATGTGCGCATGACGGTGGTGGATATCATTTCCGCCGAGGATATTGAAAAAGCACGCAAAATCTGCGAATCAACAGGCGCAAAATTCCGCGTGCGTGAATTTGTTAAGAATTGATTGATGGCGTTATTTGCCGGCCGATCGGGTGTTATGCCCGGTCGGTTTTTCTTTGTAAAAATTTAATGCGCGCAATAAAAAAGCTCCTCTCGATGCATTGTGCATAAAGCGGAGCTTTGCTTTTTATATAAAATTATTTGTTTGGCGCGCTTATTAAAAAATGCGCGTTAGGCTTTTTGCATATCTTTTTCCGCTTTTGCCGTTTTGCTTTTAACAAGCATAAAGGCGGCAATCAGCACTGCGTAAATCGCAAACCAGCAGTAATAGGATTTGCTGATATGATAGCCGTAAGATGCCAAAATGATAACGGAGCAAACCTTTCTTGCAAAATTAACGGCAAATGAAATGATTGCAAAATCGCAGATAAGCGAGGCGTTTTTGCCGCCGTAAATGTTGCAGATTATCATAAGCACAAATGCCGCGGCAATAAAAAATCCGGCGCCCAGCGCATAGGGCACCATCATGCTGCCCGTTTTGATATAGGCATATTTGGAAAGTGTTTCCGCAACAGACGCCGCAAAAGGAATAACAAGGAAAAGAGATGCAATAGGAAGCGCACGAAGCCTGTCTTCATTATCGCTTTGGGATTTGTAAAGTTTGTATACGGCATATAAAAAGAGCACAAGCGCTGCCTTGCGCACAAGGTAATAAACGCATGCGGCATCAAAATTAACGCTGCGCAGCATAACAATGTCCGGCGGCATTATTTTAAAGGCGAAAACGCCCGCCAAAATTCCCAAATAGGTGTTTTTGCTTTTGCTCAGCAGCAGAAAAACCGCCGCGGTTGCAAGCGTGAAAACAAATGCCTGAATAATTGCCGCGGTGTTGCCCCATTCCGTCAGTCGCTTAAATGCCTTTTCGGCGGCATAGCATATAAAAACTATCGCCATTGCCGCAAGCGGCATGGCCTCGGCTTTTGTGATTTTTGGCTTTTTCATAGGCGTTACCTCGCTCTTTTGCCGATTATCCGAACACGGCTTAATCGGCGCTTGAATTTATACTTAATTATATTATAAAAAACGGCGTGCTTTAAGTCAATTCCAAAACTGCACAAAATATCCCACTTTCGTGTGTGTAAGTTTCACAAAGCAGGCTTCGGCATAAAAATGAACCGTGTGCTTTCTGCCTTTTGCCTCGGCATAATAAAAAGAGAAACAAGGAGCTTATTGCTGCACCGTTGCTTCTCTTTTGCATTGCGTTTATTCGATTTTGTTTTCGCTTATTTTGCTATGCAGGCATCAAGCGCGGCGATGATTGCGGCCTTGTCCATCTTTCTGCCGATGAAAACGATTTTGTTGATCCTGTCGCCGTAAACCGGGTCCCAGGCCTCGGCAATATCGGGATTCATCTGCAAAATCTGCTTTCTTTCCCTTTCGGGGAAGCAGGCAATCCATTTTCCGTCGTCCGTGGCAGTTTTCTGCCTGCCGCTTTGCTCAAAAATATATGCCGTTTCGGGATCTTCCTTAATCCAGAAAAGCCCCTTTGCCCTGATAACCTCTTTAGGCCATTTCGCAAAAACAAATTCCTCGAATTTGCTTTTCTCAAAGGGCTTCACATTTTGGTAAACGAAGGTGCCGATGCCGTATTCCTCCGCCTCGCCCTCATCGTGGTGATGATGGTGGTGATGGTGACCGTGCTCGTGTTCGTGCTCATGCTCATGTTCATGTTCATGTTCGTGCTCGTGATGCTCATTGTCATCGTGATCGTCGCCATCCTCGGAATTTTCGCCTTCATCATGCATTGCCTGAATCCAGCCTGCGCTTTCAAGGATTTTTTCATAATCAAATCTGCCCGTGTTCAAAATTTCGTCCACGTCCACATTGCCGAAGGTGGTTTCAATAATCTTTGCCTGCGGCTGAAGCGCTTTTATAACGGCAAGCACATTTTCTTTAACCTCGGGTGAAACCTCGTCCACCTTATTAAGAATAATAGTGGTGCAATATTCGATTTGCTGCACAAGCAGATTTTCGATATCCTCTTCATCCATATCTTTTTTAAGCAGCGAATCGCCTGCGCCGAATTCATCGGCCATTCTTTTGGCGTCCACAACGGTGGTGATATTGTCAAGATAAGCCACTGCCGGCAGCTCAACCTGCGGGTCGGTGCCGTCAAGCATGCAAATGGAGCCTGCAATCGGGCCGGGCTCGCAAATGCCTGAGGCTTCGATTAAAATATAGTCGAATTTTCCGCTCGAAGCAAGGCTTATGATTTGCTTCATCAAATCCACTTTAAGCGTGCAGCAAATACAACCGTTTGAAAGGAAGCGTCAATATTAACCTCGCCGATATCGTTTACGATAACGGCAACTCTGTAGCCCTTTTGGTTTGAAAGCACATGGTTAAGCAGTGTTGTTTTTCCGGCGCCGAGGTAGCCCGTAAGCAGGGAAACCGGCACAAGTCCTTTTTTATTCATTGTTTTTCACTCCTGTTTTGTTTTTCCGTATATATAATAACACCCGTGTCAAGCGCCCGTTTTTTGCCTATCGGGTTCGGCACTTTTCGGCTTAATCCGCGGTGGTGTTTTTATCAAAGGCGTTGCTGTTCATCGCAAAGCGAAGCACATTTGCCGCGCTGCGTTGCAGCTCTCCCAGTGTTATTCCGCCCTCTTTGCCGAGTGATTCAAGCAAAGTGCCGTCCGGCTTTCTGCGCCCGGCGCGCGAACCGCCCGGCATAAGCACATCCACTTGCGCGCGCACACGATATGCTTGATTGCGAATTGTGCCGAAATCGGGCGATTTGCCTTTTTTCGTCCACCAATCCGTCATCACATTGCCTGCGTAGCCCCATTCGCCGCGCAAAACCGATGTGCAAAGGTCATAATTGAAATAGCTGTAAACACCGTTGATTTTGTTGTAAGAGGTCATTATGTTTTGCGGCTTTGCTTCTTTTATGCAAATTTCAAAGCCCTTTAAGTAAATTTGCCTCAGTGCGCGCTCGGAAACTCTTGAATCATTCACCGTGCGGGCAAATTCCTGGTTGTTGCAGGCGAAATGCTTTATGCAGGCGGAAACGCCGCGCGATTGAATGCCTCGCACTGCCGCTGCTGCGATTTTACCGCTCAAAAGCGGGTCTTCCGAGTAATATTCAAAATTTCTGCCGCAAAGCGGATTTCTGTGAATGTTCATTCCCGGCGCAAGCAGCACGTCGCTGCCGCGGTCTTTCATTTCTGCGCCTATTGCCGAATATACCTCCTGCACAAGCTCTGTGTCGAAGCTGCAAGCCAAAAGCGTGCCTGTCGGAATAAGCGAGCAGGTTTCGCTCAGGCGGATTCCGGAGGGGCCGTCCGTTGTAATAACAGGCGGAATTCCTTTTTTGCGCAGAGAGGGGAGCACTCCCGCAAATGCACCGGCGTTTCCCGCCGCGCCGAGCTTGCTGTTCATTGTGTAGTCGCCTCTTGTAAGTGCCTCAAGCTCTTTGTTGCTGAGCAGCGAAACAAAATGCTCCATCGGTATTTTGCCGCTTTTAACATCGCTCAGCTTTTCTCCTGCGTAGTATTGCGGCTCCGTCTCTTTCGGAAGCTCGCTTAAAATCCGCTCGCGCAAATTGCGCCTTGCCTCGGGGCAGGCTCTTTTTATCGGCAGCTTGCCCTTGATTCCGTCTGCCGGTGTAACAACTTGAATGCTCTGCTGCGGAGCAAGGCATTCGCGCAATTGCTCAAAAACGGTTGTTTTTTCGTGGCCGTATCTGAAAATTTCTTTTGCGCTGCGCACATCGCCGCCAAGATAAAAATAATATTCGCCGTTCTCAATCACATATGCGGATTTGCTGCCGCAGGCACCGCTTGCATCATATGATGCAAGGCTGTATAAATCAACCGTAAGGCAGATTTCCTGCTCTTCGCCCGGTTGCAGTAATGCTGTTTTGCCGAATGCCGCAAGTTCCCTTGCAGGATTGCCGAGCACTGCGCATGGCTTTTGCAGATAGATCTGCACTGCCTCTTTGCCTGGCATGGTGCCTGTGTTTTTTATGGAAACAGTAAATTCAAAGCCGGTGGCAGTTGCTTCTGCTTTTTTCAGGTTTGTTTCAAATTTTGTGTAGCTCAGGCCGTAGCCGAACGGATAAAGCACGCCCGCTTTGTTGAAGGTTTCAAACCAGCGGTAGCCCACATAAATATCTTCCTCGTAATTGTTGAATTTTTTGTTGCCGAAGTTTGCCGCGCTCGGGCAATCCTCGTATTTTTTCATCGCCGTGTCGCTCAGCTTGCCGCAGGGGTTTGCGTTGCCGCAAAGTAAATCCGCGGCGGCGTTTCCGCTTTCCATTCCGCCCTGCCAAAGCAACAGCACGGCACCGATTTTGTTGCCGTATTCCTCTATCCACGAAAGGTCTGCCATGCAGCCGATGTTTAAAACCACTGCCACTTTATCAAAGCAATCCGTCACATTGTCCAAAAGGCGGCGTTCGTCGTCCGTTAAAAACCAGCTGCCCTTTTCAAGCACGCAATCTCTGTCTTCTCCCGATGATCTTCCTATCGCCACAACTGCGCAGTCCGATGCGTTTGATGCACGGAAAACATCTCTTATATCTATTGGCATTTCCGGATAAAATCTTGGCCACATTCCCCAAACCGCATCTTCAATAGGATGCTCAACACACCAGTTTTCATATTCCGTTGCAAGGCTTTCATTCAGGCTCAGTTTGTCGCAATTTCTGATTCCGTCCTGCAAATTAACCGAATACGGCCTGTTTACATCGCCTCCGGAGCCGTAGCCGGTGTAAAACCAGTTGTATTGAACTCTGCCGAAAAGCGAAACACAGCTGCCTGCTTTAAAGGGCAAAGTGCCGTCATTTTTAAGCAGCACGGCACCCTCGGCGGCGGCTTTTCTGAGCAGCTCCGGCACTCCGTGCGCGGTTAATGCCGTGCCTTTGAATTGCTCCGTCTTTTTTTGTGAAACGGAAAAAAGCCCCGTCAGCGGGCCCGCGATTTTGTTTGCGATTTTTTCAAGCCTTTCGTTCATAAATCCCCCTTAATGCTTTGCGCATATTGCTTTTGCTTTTTCAAATTTATTTTTGCTTTGGTGCCGTTTTCTTTCTGTGCGCTTTCACAAGCAGGTAAACCGCCGTGCGAAGCCGCAACTTAACGCAAATGCGAATCCCCGCGCACAGTATTCCGCGCGGCCTTTCACCGCCGAAGCTTATAAGCTTAAATTCCCTGCAAATGCCTTCTGTTCGCCTTTTGATTTCGCGCGGCGAAACGGAAGCGTCCTTAAATTCCTCGCTCACGCAGGTGATAAAGCTTGCCGTGTAAAGCCGGCTCGTGGTTTGCAAAAGCTCCCGCTTATGCGCGGCGCTTAAGCTGCTTTTTTCTATTGAATCAGCCGCAATGCCGAATGCCTTGGGAAAAAGCTTCGCAAGCCCCGTTTTGCGGCTGTGTATAACGGAATTTTTGTTTGTGCGGTTGTAAAAATAAAGCGGTGCGTTTTTTGCCGCAATGCTTTTGCAGCAAAGTGCATATTGCAGGCAAAAATTCATATCCTCGCAAATCGGCAGCTCCTCGTGAAAGCAAATGCCGTTTTGCTCAATAATGCTGCGCTTAAATCTTTTTGTGTAAAGCTCATAAAGTCGTCGGCTTTGGTAAAGCGCCGCAAGCTTTTCAAAATCATCGCCGCATCTCAAAATTTTATGCGGAATTTCGCGGAAATCCATTGAATGCTCGTAAACCGCGGTGTAGCCGAAAACCACTAAATCCTCGTTTTTGAATTTTTCGATTTCATTGAAATAATCGGGGGCAACATAATCGTCCGCATCGCAAAAAAGAATAAATTCTCCGCATGCAGGCTCAAGCCCCGCGTTTCGCGCGGACGCCGCACCGCCGTGGCTTTTGTTTATAAATTTAACGCAATCGTTCTCTTCGCTCAGCCTTTGGCAGATTTTTGCGCTTGAATCCGCAGAGCCGTCGTTCACCAAAATGATTTCCGCATTGCCTGCGGGTGCGCTTTGCAAAAGCGAGCAAACGCATTTTTCTATGTATTTTTCGGCGTTGTAAACCGGAATGATAACCGAATATTTAATATGCGTTTCCTCCCTTTGTCGAAATGTTAATCGGCGAAATTTTGCCGCCTCGTAAATCGGCTTGCCGTTTGAGTGCTTGCGGTGTGTTTTTAATTTATTAAATTGTTTAAAACACGATTTGGCTTATGTATAATTATAATATATTTGCATTATATATGTGCGGCAAAATTCTGTCAACCGCATGTGATTTTTCACGTTCGCTTTTGGGCGAGCCGATTAAAAGATATTGTGTTCTGCTTGCATTTCTCAATTTTTAATGCTGTTGTATCTCTTTCTAAATGCGCTCGGCGATGCATTTTTGTGCCGCTTGAAAAGGCGGTTGAAATAGCTTAAATCGTTGAATCCGCAGGAAAGCGCAATTTCCGTTACGGAAAGATTAGTATAGCAAAGCTTTTCGGCGGCGCATTCGATGCGATAATAGTTTAAATAATCGATCGGCGTTTTGCCCGTAACCTGCCTGAATGCGCGGCAAAGATATTGGGGATTCAGGCGCGCCGTTTCCGCAAGCTCGCTCAGCGTAAGCGGCTGCGAATAATCGTTTTTGATTTTTGAAAGCACGCGCTTTATCTGCTCGTTTTTTGCAGGCTGAATCGGCTCGGCGTTGGCAGTGCGCTTTTTCATAATCAACCCCGCCAGCTGCCATAAAAGCCCCGTGGTGGTGAAGGTGTAACCATAGCTTTCCTTTTCCATGCATTCAAAAATATTATCAATAATTTCGCCCTCTTTGTTTTCGCGCGTGTAGCACATTTCGCGAATAAGCCCGGCTTCAAGCGCATTTGCATAAGCCTCGCGGCATTGCACGGATTGGCTCAGGAAATCCTCCATCTGAAAAACCACGCATTCATAAATGCAATCGTGCGGCGAGCCGCCGTGAATGAAGCCGCCCGGCACAAAAATGCTTTCGCCCGCGTGCAGAGTGTGGGCATTTCCGTTAACGCTTAAATCAAAATGCCCTTTTAAAACCAATATAAGCTCGCATTCCAAATGCCAGTGCAGCGGCATTTCGTATTGTGGGTGTGTGTAATCAACATAATAAAGCTGAATGGGAAATCCGAAGGTGCCGCGCACGGATTTTTCCTGATAATCAATATATCTCATGCTTCATCCGCCTTTTGAAATGTAAATTTTAATTAAAGGTGAATATCGTACCACTTTATCACATTATACACCTTGAAATGGTGAAAAATCAACAGTATAATACAAATTGAAAGAGGAGAATATTTTCAGAAAGGAAGTTATGCCGATGGATATTGAAACCGTAAAGGAGCAAATCTGCGATGTGTGCCATAAAATGTGGCAGCTCGGCTGGGTTGCGGCTAATGACGGCAATGTAAGCGTTAAACTTGATGACGGCACTATTCTTGCAACGCCGACGGGTATGAGCAAATCGTTCATTACTCCGGAAAAGCTTATCAGAATTGATTCGCAGGGCAATGTGCTTGAAGCCGCCGAGGGACTTCGCCCCTCAAGCGAAATCAAAATGCACCTTCGCTGCTATGAAAAAAGAGACGATGTTAAAAGCGTTCTTCACGCTCATCCGCCCGGAGCCACAGGCTTTGCCGTTGCTCACAAGGCGATGGATATGTATAATATGATTGAGGATGTTGCCGCTATCGGCGCAGTTCCGCTCACGCCTTATGGAACTCCATCAACCACAGAAGTTCCCGATGCAATTGAGCCGTATCTCGAGGATCATGATGTTATGCTCCTTGAAAATCACGGTGCACTTTCCGTGGGCAGCGATGTTATCACCGCTTTTTACAGAATGGAAAGCCTTGAGCTTTGGGCAAAAATCACAATCAATGCCGTTATTCTCGGCGGCAGCCACGATATCGATGAAAAGAATATTCAAAAGCTTATCGATCTCAGAAGCTACTACAGAATAACAGGCCGCCATCCGGGCTATAAGGTTTATAACCCCGATGATGAAATGCTCCATAAAAAAGACTGATTAACCCAAACCGATTAGAATGATTTAAAATCACCGAATTTTAAAATCACTTTAATCGGTTTTTCGGCTTTATTAAATTATTTATTAAGGAGTTATTTCAATGAGCCAAGTGCTTGCTTTTGATTTCGGCGCTTCGGGCGGCAGGGCAATTCTTGCGAATTATGATGCCGCTTCTGGCAGCCTGAAATATGAAGAAATACACAGATTTGAAAACGGCACCATGGATTGCGGCGGCAAATTGTGCTGGGATTTTCCGTATTTGCTTGCCGAAATAAAAAAAGGAATTGAAAAGGCTTGCGAAATTTGCGGCAAGCCGGATTCCCTGGCTTTTGATACCTGGGGTGTTGATTACGGGCTTATAGACGGCACAGGCAAAATTATGGGCCTGCCTGCCAATTACCGCGATCCCCGCACAAAAAATATGCCCGATAAGGCATATGAAAAAATAGCGCCGGAAAAGCTTTATGCAGCCACGGGAAATCAAATTATGCCCATAAACACGCTTTTTCAGCTTATGGCAGAGGATAATAACGGCGCAAGCCTTATGCTTTTTATGCCTGATCTTTTCGCATATGCGCTTTGCGGCGCAAAAAACGCAGATCAAACAATCGCCTCCACCTCGCAAATGCTTGATATGAAAAGCAAGGGCTGGTGCGCGGATGCGTTTGCGCTCACGGGCAAAAATCCAAAAATTTTGCCGCAAATCGTTTCTCCCGCCACGGTTGCCGGCGAGTATGACGGTATAAAGGTTATTAAGGTTGCGGGGCACGATACTCAGTGTGCCGTTTGTGCAATGCCTGCATCCGATTCCGAATGTGCGGCGTTTCTTTCGTGCGGCACATGGTCGCTCATCGGCTGCGAATGCGATGAGCCGATTTTAACGGAAAAAAGTATGCTGTGCGAGCTTTCAAACGAGCTTGGGGCAAACGGCAAAATAAATTATCTTAAAAACATCAGCGGCTTGTGGCTCATTCAGGAAATACGCCGCAACTTCCGTGCGGCAGGCAGGGAATATTCATATAATGATATGGAGCAGCTTGCCCGCAAGGCAGAGCCGTTTAAATGCTTTATTGATCCGGATTCTCCCGAATTTGCACTTCCCGGTGAAATGCCGGAGAAAATCAGGGCTTTTTGCAGGGCATCAAATCAAGCAGTGCCTGAAAGCGACGGCGAATTGATTCGCTCAATTTATGAAAGCCTTGCAATGAAATACCGCTTTGCAATTGATCAAATTAAGGAAAACACAGGCAAAAATTTTGATGTGCTTCATTTGCTCGGCGGCGGCACAAAGGATGGTTTCCTTTGCCAAATGGCGGCAAACAGCCTTCAAATTCCCGTTGCCGCAGGCCCAACAGAGGCAACTGCGCTCGGCAATATAATGCTGCAGCTTATTGCTCTCGGCGATATTAAAAATGTGGCAGAAGGCAGAAAAATGATAAAAACGCAGGAGCAGATTAAATATTATGCTCCGGCAGACGGCGCAGCTTGGGAAAAAGCTTATTCCCGCTATGCCGAAATTTTAAACAAATAAAGAGGTAAAAGCTATGAATTATCCAAAAATAGGTATTCGCCCGGTTATAGACGGCCGTTGGGGCGG
>OHYP01001141.1_pt1 | contig 9979 bp, 7 predicted proteins | sample 1580341 | NCBI WGS metagenome assembly OHYP01 (sample SAMEA3882509, study PRJEB24775) | human gut metagenome | biome: human-associated habitat; feature: intestine environment; material: feces | place: Netherlands | collected 2009/2010 | reverse complement strand
CCTGCAGTTTCTCTGCAAGCTCCCGATCCATTCTCGCAGTCCTTCCCTTCTCCGGTCGGATGATTACGATCGCCCCGTGCGGATTCTCCAAAAGATAATCTCGGATCAACTGCTCAAAATAACCTGTTTCGATCTGACTTTTCAAAAACTCAAATGTCGGAATCGCCTCCATATGGATAAACGGTTTTTCTTCATCATAAAGCCAGCTATCGAACAACTGAAGTCCGTACATCAATCCTCTCGGATAACTTCCGAAGTCCGCCTCTCTGAAACGGAACTCATAATAATTCAGTCCAGCCTGCAATGCTTTTTTATCAATTCCGCCTTCTGCAATATTTCGCAGCGTATTTTCAATCACTTCCACAAACGCTTCCTTCTGCTCCATATTTGCATTTTTAGAAATAACAGAAAAAATCGGCTGATAAACTCCATTATCATATGATCCCATAATATCTTTTCCGATTCCCGCATCAAGAAGCGCTTTTTTCAGCGGCGCTCCCGGAGCAGACAAAAGCGCATAATCTAAAATCTGAAATGCAAGATAGAGCTTTTCATCTAAGGAAGTTCCGATCACTTTATTATAAGAAAGATAAGTGTTATCCGCTTCGCTTTCATCGCTTGCTATAGAATATTCCTGAACAATCTCCTGCATTTGTGAAAACGGCTTCTGATACTTAATCTCCGAATCAACCTCAATCTCATCAAAATCAGACAAATACTTTTCATCAAGCCAGTTCAGTTTTTCTTCCATATCCATATCGCCATACAGATAAATATAGCTGTTTGACGGATGATAATATTTCCTGTGGAAATCAAGAAACTGTTCATACGTCAGATCAGGGATCACTTCCGGATCGCCGCCGGATTCATTTGCATACGATGTATCCGGAAACAGAGAATTCAAAATCACCCGGTCAAGCACCCCTTCAGGTGAAGAAAACGCACCTTTCATCTCATTGTATACAACTCCCGACAACTTCAATTCCTCATCCGGTGCATCCAGTTTATAACTCCATCCTTCCTGACGAAACGTTTTATCCTGCTCGTAAATATTCGGATAAAATACCGCGTCCATGTAGACATGCATAAGATTCTGAAAGTCTTTATCATTGCAGCTTGCTACAGGATAAACTGTCTTGTCAGGATAAGTCATCGCATTTAAAAATGTATTAAGCGATCCTTTTACAAGCTCTACAAAAGGATCTTTTACCGGAAACTCTCTTGATCCGCACAATACAGAATGCTCCATAATATGAGGTACTCCTGTACTGTCTGACGGCGGTGTACGAAAACCGATGGCAAACACTTTATTTTCATCATCATTTTCCATAAGAAGAACTCTTGCTCCGCTCTTCTTATGACGCAGAAGCGTTCCTTTTGAACTCAGATCAGATAAATCTCTGCTTTGTACAATTTCATAAGACTTTAAATCACATATACTCATTTTTTTCTCTCCTTCATATCTCTTTTTCTTTTATGCAGGCGGACATCTGTATGAGATGAGCGCCCGGTTATAAGTGAAACAGTAGCGTTAGCCACAATAAACAAAACCTTTGCTAAAATGCATTTCTCCATCCTCTGTTATAAACATCGCTTCTGTATCCGGTGTCTGTTCGATCAGTTCTAATCCTTTTTCTAATCCTAGCGCAAAACATGCCGTACTTAATCCGTCACCGTCCGCCGACTCTTCAGATAAAACAGTTACGGACACGAGTCCGTTTTCATACGGATATCCGGTTGCCGGATCTAATATATGGTGATACAGTTTCCCGTCTTTTTCAAAATATCTTTCATATATGCCTGAGGAAACAACAGACGTACCTGCAATTTCTACGGCTGACACTGTTTCGCTCCGATCGGCAAACGGCTTCTGGATTCCGATTTTAAACGGCTTCCCATCCGGTTTTTCTCCGACACATAACACATTTCCTCCAAGATCGATAACTGCGCTTTTCACACCTTCCGATACAAGATATTCTTTCACTTTATCTGCAATATATCCTTTTGCGACAGCTCCAAGCTCAATTCCCATTCCCTCTTTTTTAAAACGTAGTTTATTTCCTTTAAGCTCCACATCTTCATAGCCTACACATGCCTGCTTTTCCGCGATTGTCTCTGCATCCGGCACGATCTTTTCCCCTGAAGTAAAATCCCATAAAGAAGAAACAGGTTCGATCGTAATATCAAACGCTCCACCGGAAAGTTCACTATAATACAACCCCTTTTCGATCAACGCCGCGCACTCTTCGGATAAAAGATAATATCCGTCTTCCATCGGAAGCGTTCCGTGATTCAACGCATAAATCTCACTTTCAGGAAGCGTACGGCTGAATATCTTTTCATATTTGTCACAAAGCTTTAACGCTTTATCTATAATCTCTTCCGCATCCTTTTCTTCTCTATGTATTCCCTTTTCATTTCTTTTATCTTTGTCATCCGGCTTTTTCTCTTTTTCTTCTAAATCATAAATTGTAACAGTCACAACAGTATTCAATTTAAAATCACTTTTGCTGACGGGTTCGGCAGATTCTTTGTTCCTCACAAAAAATACGATTACAAAAAACAATACGCAAATAAAAACGACTCCGAATAGAATTCCTCTCTTTTTCTTCAATTATTTATCCTCCCGCCCGTTTTTATTTTCCATTTGTTGTTTTTCCTGCTTTTCCTGCAGTTCTTCCAGTTCTTCCATATCAAGCTCGATTTCAGGAAGAAGCTCAAAATAAAAATCCGTATATTTTTCACTTAAGGCGGCAATGCATCTCGTCTGCAGCATCTTAAACTTCCTTACGGAAAGCTCATCCTTGTTCAATTTAATATACGCGCTGATCCATAATTTTCTTCCCGTTCTGACAATGTCATAATAAATATCCACACAATTACTTTCCTGTATGATCGGTTCCACCGTCTGCTTGATCTCTGATACTGTTTCCTCCTCGGGAGAGATCAACAACAGATCCCTGATTCCGGTAAACACCGTTTTAACCGGGATCGGAAGCATGATCATAGACAGCACGATCGTGATAAACGGGTCCAAATACGGAGTTAATTGACCTACTCCTTTAAACGGAAGGAAAACCGGAAGGAAAAATACGGCTGTCATTCCGAGGGAAAGCATACTATCCATCTTCCACCCCTGCATCTCTACTGTAATAAGAGGGGAATTCATCGCTTTGTTTTTCCTCTTCAGATAAAATGTCACTATTATGCCAAGAACACAAGCAAACAGCTCAAACCACGCTACAACTCCAAAATCAACTGTCCGCCCGCCGTGAAATAATATATTGATACTGTTCGTGATCAAACCGACTGTAACAGTGATCATTGTTATTCCTTTTACAACGATAAACACAGTCTCCATCTGCATATGCCCAAACGGATATTTCTCGTTACTCGGCTTATATAAAAGCGGTATTAAAAAGATAGACGGAAGAAGCATAACGAATTCGATTCCGTCATATACACCATCCAGCAAAACAGCCTGTGAACCTGTCACTATCGCCATTACAAGCTCCACTACGACAAACATCAAGTTCGCATACAGCGAAACAGACATTGCCTTTTTCTCTCTTTTTGAACTTTTTTTACCGATTCTCACAAAATCACCTTTATCTTTTTCTTTAGTCTATATCCATACTATATTACATCATATTCTCTCTTCTGTATATCCGGGATTTTATATTTCTTAGCGGAAAGCAAAAAAGACCATGCAGACGCTTCTCCATGATCCTTTTCCCAAATCCTATTCCTGATCTTTTTCTGACCCTGCTGCCTTGTAAAAATTGATTTACTCTACAACCACTGCCGTTCCGCTCACTGTCACCATCAGCATATTTCCGTCAGCCCCGAGAACTTCATAATCAACGTCAACTCCCACAACAGCATTCGCTCCTGCCGATGCCGCCCGCTGAGCCATCTCGTTAAGCGCATTCTGTCTTGCCGTCACAAGTTCTTCCTCGTATCCGCCTGATCTTCCGCCAAAAAAATTCGTGAAAGACGCCGCCAGATCTCTGACAAAATCCACACCTGAGACAACCTCGCCAAAAACAATTCCTCTGTAATCTACAATTCTTCTTCCCTCAATAGAAGGTGTTGTCGTAATAATCATACTTTTCCCCTTTCTTTTTTGTTTTTTCAATTAATAAGCAAATTATTACATATTTTCCATATGAAATCCATATGAATTTTTTCAACTTATTAAAGCGGATTTTTTCATTCTCTATCGGCTCTTCTGAATTCATGATTATATAGAAACCGTAAGCTGTTCAACATCTGCGCCGTTTTTCCATTTTCTATAGCAGATTTCTGTACACTTCCTGTATTCTTCAAAGAGATTCATTGCTGTTTGTTCATCCCCATATACTTTCCAACATCCCGAGCACTTGCTGCTAGCCGCCTTATTTTCTATAAATCCTTTGACATCTTCCGCCGGATATCCTAAAAATAAACCAATCTCATGTGGAAATTCTGAATCCTTCCGCAGTTTTTCAACCAATCTGCAGACACAACGATTTTGGTTTGTGCAGTCATACCCTTTATGTGCTAAAATCGTCTGCACTTTCTCATCAAAAAAATCCTGCTTTAATTTTTCCGGACGATAAACATAAATCAAAGCTCTCCTGCCTGATATGCGTACCGGAAGAATTCGGATTCCTTTTTTTGACAACTTCTGATTAAAATTACTTATTTCTCCGGACATCTTTTTTTTAGAATCACATGGACACGAAAAAAGACTTCCTGTTTTAAGCCCCGATAAAGTGGGCGAGCAATAACTTACAAGCATTTCTTCTGACATAGTCTCTTTGATTTCTCCTTAAACATTTTCCAAAAAGCAAATCGTTTCCTCAAAATAATAATCTTCTTCGCCTTTTAGTTAGTTTTAACTAACTAAACTTTACTCTATTTATGCAATTTTGTCAATCATAATTCTTGATTTCGATTGGCAGCCATAATGGCTTAATTTCGATCACCAATGTATCTGGCTAACCTGAGATTTGGTTCATAGCTGTCACAATAAAACGGCATAGCAAATTGCTACACCGTTTTAATGTGATCATATCAGATCTTATTCTTCACCGTCTTCCTCTTTTCTTTTTTTCTTTATTCCAAGAAGAAGCATCAATCCCGCAGCCAATGCAGCTAAACCTGTATATCCTGTTCCATTGCCAAAATCCCCTGTTTTTGGTGCATTGGAAATCGGCTTTTTATAAGAATTATTAACCACATTGTTCACTACTTTATTTTGAGAAATTTCAGGATCTTGCTTTTGATCCGGTTTGACCGGCTTCGGATCAACCTGCGGAACTGAGTTTGGATCTTTTGGATCAGTACCTTTTTCTTCCTCTTCTATATCCGTAAATCCATCTCCATCATCGTCTGTATCCGTGATATCCGGCTCTCCGTCTCCGTCCGTATCTCTTTGAACTACTACCGATATTGTTACAGGTTTTTTACTACCACTTTCCGCTGTTGCTATTGCATGAAGAACTACTGTCTGTTCTTCATAAGTGTCGGAATTCTTGTCACCCCAATTAAGTTTTGGCGTTCCTGTCAAATTTCCATTTTCATCAATGGAAAGACCTGAATTTAATCCTTCATCATGTACACCTTCTACAGTAAATGTCAGATTTGCTGTAATTACATTTGTATTTTCAGCTACTCTCTGTCCATCAATTTGTTTTGGCGGATTTTTAGTGACAACTAAAAAGTTATCCGTCACCACTACCTGCACTGTCGTATCTTCGCTTGTTCCGTCCGGATATTCTACCGTCACTTCTATCTCGAATGTTCCTTCTGTCATTCCATCCGGCAGGCTTTCCGGATTCTTCACTGTGACTTCCGTGTTCTCCGGTACGCTTTCTTCTTTCAGTGCACCTTTGATCTCTTCTTCCGTTGTAGCTTCCCCATGATTCTTCTCAATCTGATTGAATTCCGGCGTATACTTCTCTGCATCCGTGCGGTTATCCGTCACCACTACCTGCACTGTCGTATCTTCGCTTGTTCCGTCCGGGTACTCTACCGTCACTTCTATTTCGAATGTTCCCTCTGTCATTCCGTCCGGAAGGTTTTCCGGATTCTTCACTGTGACTTCCGTGTTCTCCGGTACGCTTTCTTCCTTCAGCGCACCTTTGATCTCCTCTTCCGTTGTTGCTTCGCCGTAGTTTTTATTAATCTGATCGAATTCCGGAATATACTTCTCATTATCTTTTTGTTCTTTTACTGTAACTGTTACTTGTACTTTATCTTCACTTCCATCCGGATAAGTAACTGTTACATCTACAGGATAATCCCCTGCTGTATTCCCATCCGGAATCTGAGTTGCATTATCAAGTGCTATTTCCAGTTCATCCACTGTATCTTCCGGATATCCCGGCACTGTTACCGCGCCTATAATTTCCTCTTCTGTCGTTGATGTTCCATACTCTTTAATAATCGACGTTGTCTGCGGAGTATATTTATCTGCATCCGCTAAAAACACTTCAATAGGAACAGTTACTTCAAAAGCTTCTTCTCTGTCAGGAACAGTTACTGACACTATCCCAGTCGTATTTCCTGCCTGACTTGTATTCGGAGCAGTTTTCCACCGATATGTTGTTCCTCCCGGCATTTTATTTGAATTTTCTACTCCTTTTTTCGCTAATACCGTATCTTCTGTTAAATCCTTTCCTTTGACAACTCTGAGAGGATCTTTGACTGCTTTTGGCGCTTCTTTTACCTTTGTTTCTGCTTCTTCCGCTTTCTCATACCTTTCATCTGAAGGAATGATCTTAACGGTAAGTTTATCTCCTGCTTTACCTAATACACTTGAATCAGTAACCGTAAATTCAAGTTCTCTATCTATTGTTTTTGGTATGCCGTTTTCCTCTGCATCTACATTATTAATTGTAGCAACGACAACTCCGTTTTTATTGATCAGCTGAGCTTTATTTCCCTTTCCGGCATTTTCATTTAAATGCACAACAGCTTTTACTTTATTATCACCTTCATAAGGAGCTGTAATTTTCGGAACGCCGATATAAGGACTTTGCTCATTATTTGCTTCCTCCTCATCAAGCTTTCCATCACCGTCAATATCCTGAATTCTATAGTAGCCTGTACCGTATGTATTCGTTATCAGAGCATCTTTTGTTTTATCTGTAATCCATGCGCTGAATATAAAATCTTTACCAAACGCTTCTCCTTCTTCTACTCCGGCTTCTCTTCTTAATTCCTCCAAAATTTCATTGATTGGCTTATTAAGCTTATAGACATATCTTATCGTGATCGGTTCGGGTCGTCCTCCATGAACATCTACTATTTGCGTAAACTGATTCTCTGTAATATCACCATAACCATATTTTTTATGACCTGCTGTTCTTACGATCGACAAATCTCGAACTTTGCGATTTGCTTTGTTTTTTAGAGAATAATCCGGATTCACATAATCAGCTGCATCCATGTAATAAAGCTCGATACCTCCAATATATTTTACCAATCTCGGATCGACTCCATACTCAAGAGTCCACGGTTTGTTCTTTGCGCTTATATAAGCAAAGTTAGTATTCTTCGATATCTTATGATCTACGACGATAGCTCCGTTTTGATTAATCGCTCCGCCAGGATTTTTAAACTTATCACTTCTTACATATCTGCCTTCAACAGCCGCATGCTTAAACCATTTTTCATTGCCGCTAGATTCTATCGTTTCGATCTGGATATCCAGACCGTTAATTTTGAAAAATCCTGTAGAAGCAATGCCCGGAACAATAGCTCCTTTATCTTGAACGCTTGTCAAATAAATTCTGTAAAAGAGCCGTTCGTTTGTCAGATTTTCATCTCCGATTTCTTCAAGAATTTTATTCAGCGGTTTATCAAGATAAATAATTCCATTATGCGCAGTCTGAGTATCTGTCGTCTCTCCTCCTGCAAACACTCCGTTTTCAGATCTGATATAATTTACTTCCCATATATTTGTCATTCGCCCTATCGTATCGCTTTTTCTCGTAAGCGCTCTTCTGATCGGTCTTGGATTTGCTTCTGTCAGCCTTTTTGGTTCAACTTCGATTCCTATTACATGTTTTGCGATTCTTTCATCGATTTGAAGATTGATCTTCCAGTTATCTGTTGAAGCGGCAATATTGTGCTTTCCGTAGATTTTAAATTGGATCTGCCGCGCGGAATTGGTTTTACTTAGCTTTTCAGGATCGAATTTTAAATCCTGAAAACTATACTTTGCATTCGGAGCATATCCCAAATTCTCCGAATCTATGTTTCCGGAAGCCGCCCTGATACCTGTCGCTCCGGTAACGGCAACCAACGTCGCTGATCTTTCGATCGCTTCGCCTTTCACCGACTGCATCTGAATGATGCTTACATCTTCCGGAGTTGCTTCAACAGCGCTTACAACTACAGGCGATGCAAAAAAGAGAAGATGGCCCAACATACAGGAAACTATACCTACGCTTAGTTTGCGTATTCCATAATACGGCTTTTTTTCTTCTCCCTTTCGCTTTTTTTCTTCAATAATTTTTCTTAACGTTTCCATAAATCCTCCTATCTGATTCCTTCGATTTCATTTGACTTCATTTTGCATTACCCGCCTGATTAAGAACTATTAAAATATTCTATCCGCCCCCCCGATTTTCTCAGCATTTCAAATGTCATATGTTTTAACTCCGATTCTATTTGTTCTTGCAATGAAAGATAAAACCGTCTCACCGGGCAGTAATCGGTTGCTTTTAGATTGCAATTTTCCTCTTCATTCAAACACTGATTGATACAAATAGTATCTTCCATGATTTTTATCACATCAAACAAACTGATTGCGTCCGGTCTTTTCTTTAACCGAAAACCGCCCTTTACTCCTCTGATCACCTCCACTAGTCCTTCTTTCGATAATTTTCTTAAAATTGATATAACGTAACCTCTTGAACACCCTATTGCCTCGGAAATCTCTTCAGAAGTAAATATCCTGTTTTCATTGCTTAAAAAGTACACAATCCTTACTACGTAATCTGTTGTTCTGTTTAACTGCATATCCCCCCTCCTTTCCGTGTATATAAAACTGTATAGCTTTTATATTATTTTGCTTTAGAGTTAGCATATATTATTACCCCCCCCCGCTTCAATGTACCGTTTGACCACCTCGTGTACATAACAACATTTTTTTCTTCTTAATTACCAAACACCCGATATTTACAAAAACAAAACAGGCGAAAAGCTGATTTTACTCAAACTTTTCGCCTATTATTACATTTCCTGTCCTATGATATTTGTATCTCTAAACTGCTGTGGTGTCACGCCTGTGTATTTTTTAAAAGTACGATAATAATGAGACAGATCATAGAAACTCAAGCGCCTTGCTATCTCTCCTGCCGGAATTCCCGACCAGATCATCATCTTTGATTCTTCAATCTTTCTTTTATTTACATATTCGTTAATAGGTACGCCTATCTCTTCTTTAAATCTGCTGCGAAGCGCGCTTTCTGATAAATAAAATTGTTTTGCAAGCTCCGTCACCTTGATGTTATCATAGATTTTCAGATTAATATATTGCAGAACACACCGGATGAGGGATGTTCTTGCCTGATTCGATACACCGTGAAGTTCTTCTGTAAAATGAATGATCGCGCTGTCTCTCGTAGCCAAAACTCCTACAAATTCTGTTTGCTCTTCTACCTTTTTGATATAAAAGTTTCTCAGCCTGATTACTGACACGATATCCTTTCCTACCTGAATCGCCAACGATGCCAGCTTTTCCAAAATAATAACAGTATAGTTTTTTTCCGTCTTTAAAGAACTGCTCGTTAAAATCGGTAAAACACTCGTTCCTAATTCTGTAAGACCACTTTTTAATAATTGAATATCTCCCTGACTTACGAGGTTCATGATCTTATTTTCATAATAAAATGTATATCGCTCTACACGGAAAGTGTCATATACCTCTTCTTCAGATGGCTTTTTCTCCAGTTCTAACTTGTTTTTCGCTACTTGCTCGTGC
>OHYP01001131.1_pt1 | contig 10083 bp, 9 predicted proteins | sample 1580341 | NCBI WGS metagenome assembly OHYP01 (sample SAMEA3882509, study PRJEB24775) | human gut metagenome | biome: human-associated habitat; feature: intestine environment; material: feces | place: Netherlands | collected 2009/2010 | reverse complement strand
TAGTGGATAAGGATACTAAGGAGACCTCGGAGAGCATTGAAAAGACTACGGTCATATACGATGACGAGGATGCAAGCGTACCTTATGTCACAAGCACGGACAAACCGACTGTTTCAGGAGTGCTTGTGGTAGCGCAGGGCGGAGGAAGCCCACAGGTAAACAACGATATTTCTAATGCGGTTTCTGCATTATTTGATGTGCCCATGCATAAAATAAAAATAGCAAAAATGATATCCAGGGAGGAATAAAAGTGAAGAAAGGCAGCCATAAGAATCAGATAATTATTACGACACTTGCACTTCTTTTGGCAGTGGTCGGTTACATAAGCTACGATAACAGGGATACATTTATGAATGCAAAGGATGTGCTTTCCACTGAAATCGAAGCTGTAAATGGAAAGGCAGATACAAAGGAGTCTAAGGAATGTGAGGATACACAGGCATCAGATGAGGTTGCGCTTGAGACAGACTCGACAGAGGAAATATTAAATGCCGGTGAAACGGTACTGACAAGTGCATCCACAGAGAGCGAGGAGTGTGTGGCACAGGTGAAGCTGGGACGCGAGCAGGTGCGCTCAAAGAACAAGGAGGCTCTGCAGAAGATTATCGATGATGCAGGAGTGTCAGAGGCAGAGAAGAAGAGCGCGGTCGATGCCATGGTGAAGCTGACAGAAAATGCACAGATGGAGGAGGATGCCCAGATGATGCTGGAGGCAAAGGGCTTTAAGAATGCTGTGGTAAGCCTCAGTGATGAATGTTGTGATGTGATTGTGGGAAAGGACGATGTGACTGATGAAAAGAGAGCTCAGATAGAGGACATTATCAAGCGCAAGACAAATATCGGGGCATCAAATATTGTCATATCGACGATGGACTGATACATAAATTTTTAGTGTCTTGAAATGGAAACCGTTTTAAGCTATACTATACTCTGATTTTGTTTGGAGGAAATATCAGTGGATAACTTAAGACAGGAAATAGAAAAAAGAAGAACATTTGCAATAATTTCCCATCCGGATGCAGGAAAGACTACTCTGACAGAGAAGTTCCTTTTGTACGGAGGGGCAATAAACCAGGCCGGTTCGGTAAAGGGAAAGGCTACGGCAAAGCATGCTGTTTCGGACTGGATGGAGATAGAAAAGCAGAGAGGTATTTCGGTTACTTCATCTGTATTACAGTTTAATTATGACGGATATTGCATCAATATCCTTGATACACCGGGACACCAGGATTTCTCAGAGGACACATACCGTACACTCATGGCAGCCGATTCGGCCGTCATGGTAATTGATGCGAGCAAGGGTGTTGAGGCACAGACCAGAAAGCTCTTTAAGGTCTGTGTCATGAGACATATCCCGATTTTTACATTCATAAACAAGATGGACCGTGATGCCAACGATACGTTTGAGCTTCTTGATGACATCGAAAAAGAGCTGGGCATCGCAACATGTCCTATCAACTGGCCGATAGGCTCAGGAAAGCAGTTTAAGGGTGTGTATGACAGAAACAGCAAGGAGGTCATGACCTTTGCAGATACCTTAAAGGGTACAAAAGAGGGCTCGGAGAAGATTATTCATATAGATGATCCGGCTCTTTCCGATGAGATCGGAGAGGAATTTAAAAGTCAGCTCATGGATGAGATTGAGCTGTTGGATGGTGCCAGTGCCGATTTTGATATGGAGCTTGTCACAAAGGGAGAGCTTTCACCTGTATTTTTCGGCTCTGCTCTTACAAACTTTGGTGTTGAGACATTTTTACAGCATTTCCTTAAGATGACATATGCACCGACAGCAAGACAATCTGACATCGGAATGATCGATCCTTTTTCAGAGGATTTTTCTGCATTTGTATTCAAAATTCAGGCCAACATGAATAAAAATCATAGGGACAGAATAGCATTTATGCGAATCTGCTCCGGACAGTTTACAGCCGGCATGGAGGTATACCATGTGCAGGGAGGCAAGAGCTTAAAGCTTTCACAGCCGCAGCAGATGATGGCAGATGAGAGAAAAATAGTGGACAAGGCATATGCGGGCGACATCATAGGTGTGTTTGACCCGGGCGTATACTCTATAGGAGATACACTCACGACAGCAAAGGATAAATTTGAGTTTGAGGGCATCCCGACATTTGCACCTGAGCATTTTGCGAGGGTATCACTTGTTGATTCCATGAAGAGAAAGCAGTTTGTAAAGGGTGTTACACAGATAGCGCAGGAGGGTGCTATCCAGATGTTCCAGGAGTACAAGGGCGGCATGGAAGAAATCATAGTCGGCGTGGTCGGTGTGCTTCAGTTTGACGTGCTTAAATTCAGACTTGAAAATGAGTACAATGTGCAGATCAGACTTGAGAATCTGCCATATGAGCATATCAGATGGATTGAGAACAAGGATGAGGTCAATGTAGATACAATTAACGGAACAAGCGATATGAAGAAGGTTGTCGACATGAAGGGCAATCCGCTTCTTCTGTTCATCAATGAGTGGAGCATCGGCATGACACTCGATAGAAATGACGGACTCGTGCTTACTGAGTTTGGAAGAAACTAGGTAAGGATTTCAAGGTTGAATTTAGACTTGACGTTAGTGAGAGATTATGTGTATAATGAAGACAGTTGTGAAAGCAACTGTCTTTTTAATTATGTTTTATTTGCATATTTTTGAATATTTTAGCTATAGCTGTTTTAGAGTATAGCGTGAGGCACAAACAGCAGCACGGGCAGCTATCTGATTCTGTAATTATTCCAATTTATTAGTTGACAATTGAATAGAAGTGTATTATTATAATAACAGAACGAACGTTTGTTCGTGAGAGGATAGGAGATTATTATGGCAAAGGAAGATAAATTAAAAGCATTAGACGCTGCCATTGCGCAGATTGAGAAACAATACGGAAAGGGCTCTGTCATGAAGCTTGGTGACAATTCAGCCAATATGAATGTAGAGACAGTACCTACAGGCTCATTAAGCCTTGATATTGCATTAGGACTCGGAGGCCTTCCAAAGGGCAGGATTATTGAGGTGTACGGACCGGAGTCATCAGGTAAGACAACGGTTGCGCTCCACTGTGTTGCAGAGGTACAGAAGCGAGGCGGCATCGCAGGCTTTATAGATGCAGAGCATGCGCTTGACCCTGTATATGCCAGAAATATAGGTGTTGATATTGACAATCTCTATATTTCACAGCCGGACTGTGGTGAGCAGGCACTTGAGATAACAGAGACAATGGTACGTTCCGGCGCTGTGGATATCGTGGTTGTCGATTCAGTTGCGGCACTCGTACCAAAGGCCGAGATTGACGGAGATATGGGGGATTCCCATGTGGGTCTTCAGGCGAGACTTATGAGTCAGGCGCTCCGTAAGCTCACGGCAGTTATCAGCAAGTCAAATTGTATCGTTATATTCATCAATCAGCTTCGTGAGAAGGTAGGTGTGATGTTTGGAAATCCTGAGACTACCACAGGTGGAAGGGCATTAAAGTTCTATTCATCAGTGCGTCTTGATGTCAGAAGAACTGAGTCACTCAAGCAGGCCGGTGAGATAGTCGGCAACCATGTCCGCGTAAAGGTTGTTAAGAATAAAATAGCTCCTCCTTTCAGGGAGGCAGAGTTTGATATCATGTTTGGCCAGGGTATCTCAAGAGAAGGAGATGTGCTTGATCTTGCAGTAAATGCAGGCATTGTCAACAAATCCGGTGCATGGTATGCATACGAGGGAGACAAGATAGGACAGGGTCGTGAGAATGCAAAGACTTATATCCATGAGAATCCGGCATTTTTTGATATGCTGGAGGCAAAGGTAAGGGATTTTTACTTTACACAGCCTGAGGATGAAGATGCTGCAGTACAGGAAGACTCTGAAAAGTCAGAGGCAGATGAGCAATAAGTGAGCAGGGTTATATATGATAGAGATTACCGGATATGAGAATATTGGTAAAGGCAAATACCGCACGACCTTTGATAATGGCACGACATGTGTGTTGTATCGTACAGAGGCCGTGCGGTACTCTATTATGGAGGGAGCCTTTATCAGTGAAGCGGATTACGAAAAGCTGATAACTGAGGTGGTAGGAAAGAGAGCCAAAAAGAGAGCACTGCATCTGCTTGAACAGATGGACAGGAGTGAAAGAAAGCTCAGGGAAAAGCTCACACAGGGCGGATATCCGGATTGCTGTGTGGATGCAGCGATAGATTATGTCAAGAGCTTTCATTATCTTGATGATTACAGATTTGCTTCCACATATGTCAGGTATCATCAGGACAGCTTAAGTCGCAGGCAGCTTGAGCAGAAGCTTATGGCAAAGGGTATAGGCAGAGATGATATAAATTGTGCCATAGACAGCGAATACACTGCTGATGAAGAGAAACATATAGCAAAGCTGCTTGAAAAGAAACACTATGATCCTGATAACTGTGATGAAAAGGAGTTTCGCAGGATATACAAGTTTCTTATGCGCAGGGGCTTTAAGAGCAGCCAGATTCTTTCCGCAATGAGGTCACAATTACCTTGACAATTTGCACCAAAAAGTATAGAATTTAATTGTTGTAATTTGTGAAATACAATGAAAATTTAATAAAGGAGGTGCTCCTGTAATGCTACCGTATATCATTACTGCTGTAGTTTCTATTATTATTACTGCATTGATTGTATGGTTTGCAGCCGCTTCATACGAGAAGAAATCTGCTAACTCCAAGATTGGAAATGCTGAGGAGAAGGCAAGAGGAATCATTGATGAGGCTGTAAAGACTGCGGAGGAAAAGAAGCGCGAGTCTATGCTTGAGATCAAGGAAGAGTCTATTAAGGCTAAGAATGATCTGGATAAGGAAATCAAAGAGCGTAGAAACGAGATTTCCCGTAATGAGCGTCGTATCGTTCAGAAGGAAGAAAATGTCGACAAGAAGCTCGAAGCTATCGAGAAGCGTGAAGCCGGATTTGCAGTTAAGGAAGAGGAACTCAAGAAGCAGAAGATTGAAATATCAAAGCTTAACGAGCAGCGTTTACAGGAACTTGAAAGAATCTCTGGATTAACCTCCGAGCAAGCTAAAGAATATCTCTTAAAGACCATTGAAGAAGATGTAAAACTTGATACTGCAAAAATGATTAAGGAAATGGAAAACAAAGCAAAGGAAGAGGCAAACCGTAAGGCTAAGGATTACGTGGTTACAGCTATTCAGAAATGTGCAGCAGACCATGTGTCTGAGACTACTATTTCAGTAGTATCGCTTCCGAATGATGAGATGAAGGGACGTATCATAGGAAGAGAGGGACGTAATATCCGTACTCTCGAGACTATGACAGGTGTAGATCTGATTATAGATGACACACCTGAGGCAGTTATCTTGTCAAGCTTTGATCCAATTAGAAGAGAGGTTGCAAGAATAGCTCTTGAGAAGCTTATTGTTGACGGAAGAATCCATCCGGCTCGTATAGAGGAGATGGTTGAGAAGGCTCAAAAAGAAGTCGATAATATGATTCGTGAAGAGGGTGAGGCTGCCACACTTGAGGTGGGCATACATGGTATTCACCCGGAGCTTGTGCGTCTTCTTGGAAAGATGAAGTTTAGAACAAGCTACGGTCAGAATGCGTTAAAGCATTCTATCGAGGTTGCACAGCTGACTGGCTTACTGGCTGCTGAAATTGGTGAGGATGTCAGAATGGCAAAGCGTGCAGGCTTATTACATGATATAGGTAAGGCAGTAGATCACGAGATGGAGGGTTCACATATCCAGCTCGGTGCCGAATTATGTAAGAAATACAAAGAGTCACCACTTGTGATTAATGCAGTAGAATCACATCACGGTGATGTTGAACCGGAGTCACTTATTGCATGTCTCGTGCAGGCAGCTGATACAATCAGTGCGGCACGTCCGGGTGCAAGAAGAGAGACTTTGGAGACATATTCAAATCGTCTTCAGCAGTTAGAGGACATTACAAATGGTTATAAAGGGGTAGAGAAATCTTTTGCTATTCAGGCAGGTAGAGAGATTCGTATTATGGTAGTTCCTGAGCAGGTCAGCGACGCCGACATGGTTATCATGGCCAGAGATATATCTAAGCAGATTGAGTCTGAGTTAGAGTATCCGGGTCAGATAAAGGTTAATGTAATACGTGAGTCACGTATAGTGGATTACGCAAAGTAGAGCATTAGCGTATTGTCGGTTTGACATAATAACATGTACATTTGAAAAGGCTTCGTATGAAGCCTTTTCTTTTTTGCAAAAATAAAAACGTAAATGCACCGATTTTTACAATGTAGTGCTTGTGGTATGAAATAAATTATCGGTAACTGTTCATTATTACAGAAGATAATTGTATATATTGCATAAAAATGTGTGTATAAAATATCTTGTATTCACAAAAATAGATAATGGCACGTGACAAAATTAGTAAAATGTTATAAAATAATAAATGTAATATTTAGTAACTATTCAGTATTTGATGGTTGCAATATTTATAAATATTACAAGGGAGAAACTATATAATTAAAATATCATATGGAGGGTTTTACAATGCAGAGATTTACATTACCAAGAGATTTATATCACGGAAAGGGTGCGCTTGAGGCATTAAAGAGCTTTGAGGGAAAGAAGGCTATTATCTGTGTGGGCGGAGGCTCAATGAAGAGATTTGGCTTTTTAGACAAAGCCGAGGCTTATTTGAAGGAAGCAGGTATGGAAGTAAAGCTTTTTGAGGGAATTGAGCCGGATCCATCAGTTGAGACAGTCATGAAAGGTGCGGCTGCCATGGCTGAGTTTGAACCGGACTGGATTGTAGCAATTGGTGGTGGCTCACCTATAGATGCAGCAAAGGCTATGTGGATTAAGTATGAGTATCCGGATATCACATTTGAGGATATGTGCAAGGTATTTGGTATTCCAAAGCTTAGAAAGAAGGCACATTTCTGTGCTATTTCATCCACATCAGGTACAGCAACTGAGGTTACTGCGTTTTCAATCATCACAGATTATGAGAAAGGTATCAAGTATCCAATCGCAGACTTTGAGATAACACCTGATGTTGCAATCGTAGACCCTGAGCTTGCAGAGACAATGCCACAGAAGCTTGTTGCACACACAGGAATGGATGCCATGACACATGCCATCGAGGCATATGTATCAACAGCCAACAGCGACTTTACAGATCCGCTTGCACTCCATGCAATAGAGATGATACAGCATGACCTGATTGATTCATACAATGGTGATATGGCAAAGAGAGATGCGATGCACAATGCGCAGTGTCTGGCAGGAATGGCATTCTCCAACGCACTACTTGGAATAGTTCATTCCATGGCACACAAGACAGGTGCAGCTTTTGCAGATTATGGTGCACATATCATCCACGGAGCAGCCAATGCCATGTATCTGCCAAAGGTTATTGCTTTTAATGCAAAGGATGAGACAGCAAAGGAACGCTATGGCGTAATAGCAGATTTCATGAAACTGGGTGGAGAGACACTTGATGAGAAGGTTGAGCTTCTTATCAAATACTTACGTGGCATGAATGATGATCTGAATATCCCACACTGCATCAAGAATTACGGAGCAGACAGCTATCCAACAGAGCAGGGCTTTGTACCGGAGGAAGTATTCCTTGAGAGACTTCCTGAAATTGCTGCAAATGCTATCCTTGATGCTTGTACAGGCTCAAATCCTCGCCAGCCAAGCCAGGAGGAGATGGAGAAGCTTCTCAAATGCTGCTATTATGACACAGAGGTGGATTTCTAATCAAAACGGTAACTCTGAATTTAAATTATTTAGAAGGTAAACAGGAAAAATGATTGATGAAATGAAACGGCAAAAAAGAGAGCTTGTATATAAGGGCTCAATACTTGATATATACAAGGATACAATGCAGTTTGCAAACGGTAAGACTGAGGAATGGGATTTTGTCTCACACAGAAAGGGCGCTGCGGCAGTGCTTCCGGTGCTTGATGACGGCAGGATAATCATGGTGCGTCAGTATAGAAACGCTCTCGAGAGGGAGACAATAGAGATTCCGGCCGGCTGCAGAGACTTTGTGGGAGAAGATACCAGGCTGTGTGCAGAAAGGGAACTTAAGGAGGAGACGGGCTACAGCTCTGATGATATCTCGTTTTTACTTTCACTTCGCACAACAGTTGCCTTTTGCGACGAAGAAGTAGATGTCTATCTTGCCAAAAACCTGAAAAAGGGCGAGCAGCATCTAGATGATGCCGAGTCAATCGATGTAGAAATATACACCCTAAAGGAGCTGTGCGACATGATTTATGCCGGGAAAATCCAGGATTCCAAAACAGTCAGTGCAGTTCTTGCTTATAGTAATATGATTAAATAATAAACCGACAAAATAATGCAAGCCACAGGATATATACTCCTGTGGCTTGTGTTTTGTAAAAAAATGTGTGTATAATTTGTGGCTTAGGAATTCATTTCTGCAATGTCGTAGATAAGCTTCTTTGAATCCTCCCATCCTAGACATGGATCGGTGATGGATTTTCCGTAGACATGCTCACCAATCTTCTGGCTGCCCTCCTCAATATAGCTTTCAATCATAAGACCCTTGACAAGTGATTTTATATCAGAGGAAAGCTGTCTGTTGTGCATAACTTCCTTGGCAATACGAATCTGCTCCTTGAACTGCTTTCCGGAGTTGGAATGGTTGGTATCGATGATAGCCGCCTGGTTGACAACGTCCATCTTGTCGTACATTTCGTGCAGACGGATTAAGTCCTCGTAATGGTAGTTTGTTGTAGTGTTGCCATGCTTGCTGACAGCACCTCTTAAAACAACGTGAGTCAGAGGATTTCCTGATGTCTCAACCTCATAGCCTCTGTAAACAAAATGATGTGGGTGCTGTGCTGCGTAAACAGAATTGAGCATGACGGAAAAATCACCGCTTGTAGGGTTTTTCATGCCGCTGGCCACATCGAAGCCGCTGACGGTGAGACGATGCTGTTGATCCTCAACAGAACGAGCGCCGATTGCCACATATGAGAGAAGATCCTCAACATAGCCCCAGTTCTCAGGGTAAAGCATCTCATCTGCACAGGTGAGTCCACTCTCTGCGATGGCACGGATGTGCATTTTTCTCATGGCGATAAGACCCTCAACCATGTCAGGAGCCTTCTCAGGGTCAGGCTGTGAGGCAATTCCCTTGTAGCCCTCGCCGGTTGTTCTTGGCTTGTTTGTATATACACGAGGGATGATGATTACGCGGTCCTTTACATCCTCCTGAATATTTGTCAGGCGGCTGACATAGTCACAGACTGAATCCTCGTTGTCGGCTGAACACGGTCCGATAATGACGAGAAATCTATCATCTTTTCCGCAGATAACATCTGAAATCATTAAGCTCGGTAAGCTCCTTTGACAGAGGATATTCCTCCTTAATCTGTGCAGGAGTTGGAAGCTGGTTTAAAAATGTGAAACTCATAATAGTGCTCCTTATATAAATAGTAATTTTATTAATTAAAATGGTATATTTTTATGGCATATCGGAAAAAATTTCCAATATATAATGCCCAAACAGTTAAATAATAAGATAAATGAAATATATTGTCAAATTTTTATCAATTATAATAGTATGCATAAAAAGTTATAATAAAACACTAAAAGGCTATAATAAGAAAAAAGTAACATTGAAAAAAAGTAAAAGATGTGATATAAATAGTTGGTAACTTTTTTGTGACCGTAGTTTAATGGATAAAATTCCGGACTCCGACTCCGGCGAGTGCGCGTTCGATTCGCGTCGGTCACATACTTTGATTTTGATATGTTGGGTTAATGGAGGAATCACATGAAGGACTTTTTTAACAAGGAAACATTGGATAATATAAAGCAGTTTTGCGCAGAAAATAAAAAATACGTTGGAGTAGCAGGTGTACTTGTAGGACTCATACTCATACTTATAGTAGTTGTCGCAGGAGGCAATAATGGCAGACAATCCAATACCGAAGCCGGATCACAGACAGAGATTTCGGTGAAGGATTTTGAGTTTGAAAAGGATTACTTCCGTATGGGCGACAGATATGGGCGTGTGATTTTTCTCAGGGAATACGCCGCTTATATCAAGGACAGTATGGTGGCGGAGCTTTGTGAGCTGAA
>OHYP01001126.1_pt1 | contig 10189 bp, 7 predicted proteins | sample 1580341 | NCBI WGS metagenome assembly OHYP01 (sample SAMEA3882509, study PRJEB24775) | human gut metagenome | biome: human-associated habitat; feature: intestine environment; material: feces | place: Netherlands | collected 2009/2010 | reverse complement strand
GCGTGCTGGAGGCACAGTCCCCGAAGCCCGCCTACACGGCGGGACCCGCACCAAGACCGCTGACCCCGGTCACGCCGGTGACGGCGGTTGAAACGCCCGCGTCGGAGCCCGTAACGATTCCCGCCCCGCAGCCGATGCCCCACGCTGTCAGCGATGACACGGTGCTGGACATCCTGCCGGAGCTGCCCGACGAGGCCCCCGCAGCAGACCCCGAGACGGATTACGTTCGGAATGACCCGAATGCTTTAAGCGCCCTGCCCGACATGGTCAGCACACGTCCCGAGCAGACGACGCTGACCCCGCCGCCTGCAAGCGAGCCGCTGCGCCTTGTCGGCGAGGTGTTCAAGACCTATATCATCACCGAGCGCGGCAGTGAGCTTTGCCTTATCGACAAGCACGCTGCGCATGAGCGCATTCTGTTTGAGCAGCTGGCCAAGGACTACGGCAGCGTGCCGTCCCAGATGCTGCTCGTCCCCGTGCAGGTCAATCTGACCGCCGCGGAAAAACAGGCCGTTTTGCAGAACCTTGACCTTCTGACCGATGCCGGCATCGAGGCCGAGGACTTCGGCGGCTCGACTGTTGTCGTGCGCGCCGTGCCCGCGGACGTGCCGGTGGACGATGTAGAGGATATGATCGTGGAGCTGGCGGCAAAGCTCGCCGACGGCGGACGCGACGCCCTGCGTGAAAAGACCGAGTGGGTGCTGCATTCCATCGCCTGCCGCGCGGCCATCAAAGCGGGGGACCGCACGAACGCCGCCGAGATGCTCGCGCTGGCCCAGCGCATCATGGACGGCACGGTCCCGCCGTTCTGCCCGCACGGGCGGCCCTGCGTATTGAAAATCACCCGGAAGGAGCTGGAAAAGCAGTTTGGCCGACTTGTCTAAACCCCGCGTCGTCGCCGTCGGCGGGCCGACGGCCAGCGGCAAGACCGCACTTTCCGTCGCGTTGGCCAGAGCCTTTGACGGCGAGATCATCAACGCAGACTCGATGCAGATTTACAAAAATCTCGACGTAGGCACGGCGAAGCCGAGTGCGGAGGAGCGGCAGGGGATACCGCATTATCTTTTGGACTTCCTGCCGCCGGAGACCCCCTACAGCGTGGCGGACTTCACCGCCGCCGCTGACCCGCTGATACGGGACATCACGGCCCGCGGCAGACTGCCCCTCGTCGTGGGCGGCACGGGGCTGTATATCACCAGTCTTTTGAGCGGTATGGCGTTTGCCCCGGAAAAGACTGACCCTGCCATCCGCGCCCGATTACAGGCGCTTGCGGACACCGAGGGCGGTGCGACACTTTACGCCGAGCTGCAAAGGATCGACCCCGACTACGCCGCTCAGGTCCACCCCAACAACCTGCCGCGCGTCATCCGCGCACTGGAGCTGTTTGAAGCCACAGGCCGCCGCATGAGCGACCAGCGCCGCGAGGCCAGGCCCGCCGAGGCACCCTACCATGCGCTCTGCCTCTGCCTGACCTGCCGGGACCGCGCAGTGCTGTACAGCCGCATTGACCGCCGCGTGGACGAAATGGTCGAAAACGGTGTGCTGGACGAAGCAAGGCAGGTCTACGACCACCGCGATGCCTACCGCACGGCGGCGCAGGCCATCGGCTACAAGGAATTCTTCCCGTACTTTGAGGGCACGGCCAATCTGACCGAATGCACCGAGCGTCTCAAGCAGGCAACGCGCAACTACGCCAAGCGCCAACTGACCTGGTTCCGCCGCCAGAACGACGCGGTGTGGCTCTATCTGGATGAGGAGGATGTCACCGAGCGCGCCTGCACGCTGGTACGGGCCTTTTTGCACAACGAGGAATAACGGAAAGGAGGGTGCACCGTGAGCAACCGGCAGGACCGCCCGCTGGCAAAAAAACTTTTACACGCGCTGGGTCTGCTGGCACTGGCACTCTTCCTGCTGTATGTTGCCGTCCAGTTCGTGCTGATCTTCCATCGGTCCTACAAGACCGAGACCGCCATCCGCTACACGCTGGCCGAAAGCCTGAACCTGACCGGCGTTGTGGCATTTGACGCTGTGGATGTGCCGGGCAGCGGCAATCTCGGCTATCTTGTGCAGGATGGCGAGCGCGTGACGAACGGCACGGTGGTAGCCGAATGCTACACCGATGACACCCAGGGCCTGCAGCGTGAGCGTCTGGACCGGCTCGAGCGCTCCATCACGCTGCTTACGAAGTCGCAGAATTCTGCCGGCAGTGAGCTTTCGGTGCTGACAAACCAGACGAAGCAGGCGTTGTACAACCTGCTGGATAAGCTGGATACTGCCCAGTATACCGGCATCTCCGACGCGCAGGGCAGCTTTCTGCTGGCCCAGAACCGTCTGCAGATCAGCACCGGGCAGACGGCGGATTTCTCCCAGTCCATCGCAGCGCTGCAGACCGAGTACGATGGCATCAAGGCACAGCTCGACACGCTGCAGACCGTCACCGCCACAACGAACGGCTATTTCAGCCGCACGGAGGCCTCGCCCGCCATCCGGACGGACTGCCGGGCGCTGGCCGATGCCGACCCGGCCACGCTGCAAAAAATGCTGGCAGACGGCTTCCCGGCAGCGGATACAAACCGCGCCGGACAGATCGCGACGGGCTTCAGCTGGAAATTCTACGCGGTCTGCGATTTGGATACCGCCGCACGGTTCGACGGTCTGTCCACGGTGAAAATCAGCGTACCCGGCAAGCAGAACACCCCGCTTTCCGCCACGGTGGAGGAAGTCACCGAGGACAAGGACAACGGCATTGCCAAGATCGTGCTGCAATGCCAGACCATCAGCGCCGAGGTCCTGGGCCTGGGCTGCGAGACCGTGCAGGTCGATTTAAAAACCTACGAGGGCATCCGCATCGACAAGGCGGCGCTGCATATCGTGAACGGCCAGCGCGGTGTCTATGTCAAGTACGGCAACCTGCAGCGCTTTTTGAAGATCACAACGCTGTATGAGAATGACAGCTACATTCTTGTCCCGGAGGACGGCAAGCTCGGCAGTGCAAATGAGGTGCGCCTCTATGATGAGATCATCGTGCAGGGCACAAATTTGGAGGATGGCAAACTATTGTAACGAAAATACGCCGTTTGTATTGACAAGACTGCCAAAAAAGAAGATAATATTTAATGTATATCGCTGTAATGACGCGCTGACGTAAACGGCGCTTTCTGATCAAAGGAGTTTTACGACCATGTCCATGCTTGACAGTTTGAGAAGCAAACTCGGTATCGATCCCGATGCAGATTCCTATGTAGATGACACTGAAGAGAATGTTTTCCCCGGCGGGCAGGGGGCTGCAGCTGCGCAGGAGTATACCCAGCAGCAGGAGATCAAACAGCACAGCAATAAGGTCGTGAACATCAACGCGACGACCCAGCTGCAGGTCGTTCTGGTCAAACCGGAACGCTTTGACGATGCGTCCAGCATTGCGGACCAGCTCAACGCCAAGCATACTGTGGTGCTGAATCTGGAGTCTGCCAGCAAAGAGGTCTCCCGCCGTCTGATCGACTTCCTGTCCGGTGTAGCGTATGCCAACAACGGCCAGATCAAGCGCGTGGCGACCAGCACCTTCATTATTACGCCGTACAACGTTGATATTATGGGTGACCTGCTCGACGAGCTGGAAAACAATGGCGTCTTCTTCTGATACCGCCAATGCGGTGCGCGGCTTTGTGCCGCCGCAGAATGACGACGAGCGCCGCCTGATGCGCCGTGTCGAGGAGCTGTGCCGCGTTGCGGTAAGCCGCGGCATCCCGCGTTATACGGGCTTTCTCTCGGACCGGGAGCAGAGCCTGGCGCAGGCCGCCTGCAACAAGGCCGGGTGCAGCTGCATCCGCTTTTGGGGCGGCTTTGACGCGGCAGAACGCCGGGTGCTCTGTATTGAGCCGCCCGACGCCTGGCAGGAAGAACCGCTGGCCTACCTGCAATGCACCGCTTACGGGGATAAGCTGCCGACCCACCGGGATTATCTCGGCGCGATTCTGGGCCTTGGCCTTGAGCGCAGCTGCGTGGGGGACCTGCTGGCAGACCCCGAGCGTGAGGACACATTTTACGCGGTGATCCTCGCCGACAAACAGGAATTTATAAACGCGGAGCTGACCGGCGCAGGGCACTGCACCGTGCATACTGCGTGCATCGACGCACTGCCCGCCTGTCTGGCCGAAAGCCGCGAGCGCACCCTGCAGGAGGCTACCGTGCCGTCCCTGCGTGCGGACGCGGTGCTGGCAGCCATGCTGCACACCTCCCGCACCCGCGCGGCAGAATATATCGCCGCGGGCCGTGTGGAGATCAACCACCTGCCGTTGAAGGCCGCCCACGAGACCGCCTACGCCGCGGATATTTTCACAGTGCGCGGCGTGGGGCGCTTCAAGCTGGCGGCCATCGGCGGCAAAAGCCGCAAGGATCGTCTGTTCATATCCTTTTACCAATATTGAGCGCAGGATCGCCCGCAGCGCTGCGGGCAGGGAATAACGGGGCCGTGTGCTCCGCATACAGGAGGAAAGCCGTCATGATCTCTTCCGAGGATGTCCGCCACGTCACATTTGACAAAGCGTTCCAGGGCTATCGCCGTGAGGATGTGGATGATTATCTCAAGCAGGTCGCCCAGGCAATGGACGACCTGGCTGCCCAGAATGATGATTTGCAGAAAAAGCTCGTCATGCTGGCCCAGCGCATTGAAAAATACCGAACGATGGAAAACTCTCTGAGTACGTCGATGATCAACGCCCAGCGCATGGGGGACAGTATTATCCGCGAGTCCAAGCAGAAAGCGGCGGAGATCATCCGCTCGGCCAACATCAAGGCGGAGGACCGTGAGCAGCGCGCCCGCGATGACGTCGAGCTGGCCAAGCAGGAGATCGTCACGCTCAAGGGTGAGGCAGACAGCTTCAAGCGTTCGCTGATCGAGATGTACCGCAAGCATATCAACCTTATCAATAAACTGCCCGATTACACCAGACGGCCCGAGGATGAACCCGTTCCGCCGCCGTCCCCGGCCCCGGAGCAGGCCGCTGCCCCTGCGGCAGAGCCGCAGCCTGCTGTGCAGGCCCCGGTCTACACGGCCCCCGCAGCCCAGCCTGTGCCGGAGTCGGCCCCGGTACAGCAGGCAGCCCAGATGCCCGCCATGCAGGAGACGGCCTACTATGAGCCGCCCACAGCCCAGCCCGTGCCGGAGCCGACGGAAAGTGCCCGGGCTCAGGGCGAAAAGGTAGACACGGTGGAATTTGCTATCGCGCCGCACCCGGAGGAGCCGGAGGAAGCCGAGCCCGCCCCGATCCCCGTGGAGGAGCCTGCCATCGACGAGACGCGGTTCCAGGATGTCTCCGGCCTGTATGACGAGCCGGAGGCCAAGCCTGCCCGCCGCCGCAAGGCCGGTACGACCAGGCGCACGACCCGCAAAAAGGCAAGTGACGAACCGCAGGAGGAGCTGAATTCCCCGGCGTTCGATAACTTTGAAGGCGTTGACTTTGACAGCTGACGCCCGATGTGATATAACTAAAGAATCCAATAAATAGAGGAGAGTAGGAAACTTTGGCGCAGAACTACAACGACACCATCCATAAGATGCAGACCCCGTTTGAAATGCGGGCCGGTCTGCCGAAGAAGGAACCCAAAATGCTCGAGGACTGGGAGCAGAACCATGTCTATGAGCAGATGATTAAGAACAATGAGGGCAAGCCGCAGTACATCCTGCACGACGGCCCTCCGTATGCCAACGGCAATATCCACATGGGTACGGCCCTGAACAAGATCATCAAGGACATCATCATCCGCTATAAGAATATGTCCGGCTTCCAGGCACCCTACGTGCCCGGCTATGACACCCACGGTCTGCCCATCGAGCTGAAGGCGCTGAGCTCCCTCGGCGACAAGAAGGCCGGTGTTTCCAAGCTGGAGCTGCGCCAGATCTGCAAGGAGTTTGCCACCGAGCACATCGGCGTCATGAACGAGCAGTTCAAGCGTCTGGGTGTGCAGGGCGACTTTGAGAACCCCTACCTGACCCTGCGCCCCGAGTTTGAGGCCCGCCAGGTCGAGATCTTCGGCGAGATGGCCAAGAAGGGCTACATCTACAAGGGCATGAAGGCCGTGTACTGGTGCCCCGAGGACCGCACCGCCCTGGCCGAGGCTGAGATCGAGTACGCCGAGGACGAGTGCGATTCCATCTATGTCCGCTTCAAGCTGACCGACGACCCCAACGGCGTGCTGGCCAAGCACAACATCCCGCTGGACAAGGCATGGATCGTCATCTGGACGACCACCACCTGGACGCTGCCCGCCAACGTCGCGACCTGCCTGAACCCCAATCTGGAATATGCCTTCGTCAAGATCGGTGACGCCTACCACATCATGGCCCGCGAGCTCGTTGAGTCCACGATGAAGGGCTGCCATATCGACGAGTACGAGGTCCTGCCCGAGACTGTTCTCGGCAGTGAGCTCGAGCTCATGCAGTATCAGCATCCGTTCCTTGACCGCAAGGGTCTGGTCATTCTGGGCGACCACGTCACGCTGGAAGGCGGCACGGGCTGCGTCCACACCGCTCCCGGCCATGGTGTTGAGGACTTTGAGGTCTGCGTCAATCACTATCCGCAGGTTCCCGTTGTCGTTCCCGTGGACGACGCGGGCCGCCTGACCGCCGAGGCGGGCGAGAAGTTTGCCGGTCTCAAGGTCTGGGACGCCAACAAGGTCATTCTGGAGCACATCAAGGAGAGCGGCCATCTGATGGGTGTGCAGCACATCACCCACCAGTACCCGCATTGCTGGCGCTGCCATCATCCCATCATCTTCCGTGCTACCGAGCAGTGGTTCTGCTCCATCGACGCCTTCAAGGAGGACGTCTACAAGGCCATTGACAGCGTGCACTGGCAGCCGGCGTGGGGCCATGACCGCATGGCCGGTATGGTCCGTGACCGCAGTGACTGGTGCATCAGCCGCCAGCGCGTCTGGGGCGTGCCCATCCCGGTATTCTACTGCAAGAAGTGCGGCAAGTACCATATCACCGATGCCTCCATCAAGGCTGTGTCCGACCTGTTCCGCAAGGAGGGCAGCGACGCCTGGTACAAGTACGATGCCAACGACATCCTGCCCAAGACCGAGGTCTGCGAGTGCGGTGCCTCCGACTGGGAGAAGGACCCCGACATCATGGACGTCTGGTTCGACTCCGGCTCCACCTGGAGCGCTGTCTGCCGTGAGCGCCCCGAGCTGCGCTGGCCCGTTGATATGTATATGGAGGGTGCCGACCAGTTCCGCGGCTGGTTCCAGTCCAGTCTGCTGACCAGCGTCGCCACCCAGGGTGTGGCTCCGTACCGCGAGATCCTGTGCCACGGCTGGGTCGTCGATGCCCAGGGCAAGCAGATGCACAAGTCCGCCGGCAACGGCATGGAGCCCAGTGAGATCATCCGCGACTACGGTGCTGACATCATCCGTCTGTGGGTCGCTTCCAGCGATTACACCGTCGACGTCCGCGCCGGTAAGGAAATTTTCCGCCAGCTGTCCGAGGCATACCGCAAGATGCGCAACACGGCTCGCTTCATGCTGGGCAATATCAGCGACTTTGATCCCGCGAAGGATATGGTCGATGATGACCAGCTGTTCGAGATCGACCGCTGGGCGCTCGAGGCCTGCAACAAGCTGACCGCCACCATGCGCGATGCCTACGAGCACTACGACTTCAGCCGTGCCTACCACGCGCTGTACAACTTCTGCGTCATTGATATGTCCAACTTCTACATGGACGTCATCAAGGATCGTCTGTACTGCGCAGATGACCACGCACGCCGCTGTGCCCAGACCGCGCTGTACCGCATCCTGGTCGACTTCACCAAGCTGCTGGCACCCATCCTGTGCTTCACCAGCCAGGAGATCTGGAGCTACATCCCGAAGCTGGACGGCATGAAGGACTATGTTGTCTTCGAGCAGATGCCCGAGGCCAAGGCTGCCGCCGATGAGGCGTTTGAAGCTAAGTGGGACCGCATCATGGCCATCCGCGACGACGTCAAGAAGGTGCTGGAGCAGGCCCGTGCCGATAAGGTCATCGGCTCTGCGCTGGAGGCCGGTCTGACGCTGTACTGCAGCAAGGAGGTCTACGACTTCCTGAACGCCATCCCGATGGATGAGCTGGCTGACCTGTTCATCGTCTCCCACGTTGACCTTGTCGAGGGTGAGGGCGGCGTCAAGGGCCTGGTTGAGGGTCTCGGCGTCAGCGCTGCCCATGCGGCTGGCAACAAGTGCCTGCGCTGCTGGAAGTACGAGACCACCGTCGGTGAGGACGGCCTCTGCCCGCGCTGCGCTAAGGTCTTGAAGCAGTAAATTTACTCTACCGTCAGCGGTGCTTATACGTTTAAGCACCGCTGATTTTTTCGGATAAGGTGTTGTATGATTTCTGGTTTGTTATCGCTGGCAGGAGCGGCCATTCTGGTCGTCATTGACCAGCTCATCAAGCACTGGGCCACGGCGGCGCTGCTGCCGGTGGGCAGCATGGACGTGCTGCCCGGCGTTGTGGAGCTGCGCTACTGCCTGAATGACGGCATGGCGTTTTCGATGCTGGCCGGTAAGCAGGGACTGCTCATCGGCATGACGTCGGTCATGCTGCTGGCTGTCCTTATCATGCTGTTCGTGCGCAAAATGCCGCTGACAGAGCGCGCAGCCTGGACGCTGGTACTGGGCGGCGGCGTAGGCAACCTCATTGACCGCGTGCTCAACGGTGTGGTCGTGGACTACATCAATGTGCTGTTCATGCGGTTTGCCATCTTCAATTTTGCGGACATCTGCGTCTGTGTCGGCGTCGGCCTGCTGATGCTCGCCGTGCTGCTGGACTCTTTCAAAAAGGATAAGACCGCAGAGCCAAAGGCGGACGAAGATGGAGCGGCTTGAGCTTACCGCAGCCCCCGGCGACAGCGGACGCCTGGACGCCTGGCTGGCCGGGCAGTGCCCGACGCTGTCCCGCAGTACGCTGCAAAATCTGATCGAGCAGGGGCTTGTGACCTGCGGCGGCGCACCCGTCAACAAAAAGGATAAAGTGGCGCCCGGCAAAGTCTACGCCATCGACTTGCCTGACCCGCAGCCCATCGAGGCCCGACCCCAGAACATCCCGCTGGACATTGTGTACGAGGACGACGACCTGCTCGTTGTCAACAAGCCTAAGGGCATGGTCGTGCACCCGGCCCCCGGCAACCCGGACGGCACGCTCGTCAACGCGCTGCTTTACCACTGCGCGGGGCAGCTGTCGGGCATCGGCGGGGCCATCCGCCCGGGCATCGTCCACCGCATTGATAAGGACACCAGCGGCCTGCTGGTGGTGGCAAAGGACGACGCCACCCACATCGGGCTTTCCCAGCAGATGGCGGTGCACAGCGTAGAGCGCGCCTACCAGACGGTGGTCTACGGCGGCTTTACGCAGGACGAGGGCTTTGTGGAAGCAAACCTCGGCCGCAGCAAGACCGACCGCAAAAAGATGGCGGTCTACCCGGCCAGCGAGCCGCACACCAAGTACGCCTACACCGGCTACAAGGTGCTGGAGCGCTTCGGGGGCTTCACCCTGCTGGAGTGCCGCCTCAAGACGGGCCGCACCCACCAGATCCGCGTCCATATGGCGTCCATCCAGCACCCCGTGGCGGGCGACCCTGTGTATGGCCCGCACAACTGCATCACCAAGCTCCATGGCCAGTGCCTCCACGCCAAGACGCTGGGCTTCATCCACCCCATCACGGGGGAGCAGCTCCGCTTCGATTCGGAGCTGCCGGAGTATTTCACCCACTTTATCGCATCGCTCAGGAGGGGGACTGTATGACAAAACTTCTCGATTCTGCGCTCGTGCTCTGCGATCTGGACCACCTTCTCTTGGCCGGTGACGGCAATATGCCGCAGGTCGTCCGGGACGTGCTGCAGCTGTTTTCCAGCCGGGGCGGTCGCCTGACCGTCTTCACCCAGCGCTCGCCCCGGGCTGTCCGCGCCGTGCTGGGCGGGGTGCGCCTCGCCGCGCCTGCGCTGACCTGCGGCGGCACGCTGGCCTACCGGTTCTCGGAGGGCGGCGGCCAGCCGCTGTGCAGCTTCGCGGGCTGTGAGGAGTCTATCTTCAAGAAGCTGCCCGCTGCGGTGGGGCTTGGCATCGCGCTGCAGATGGCCGACGGCTCCACCCGCGTGCTGCGGATGAGCACCGCCCTCGAGCGCCATCTGCGCCGGGAGTTCACCCCCTTTACCCTGT
>OHYP01001109.1_pt1 | contig 10327 bp, 9 predicted proteins | sample 1580341 | NCBI WGS metagenome assembly OHYP01 (sample SAMEA3882509, study PRJEB24775) | human gut metagenome | biome: human-associated habitat; feature: intestine environment; material: feces | place: Netherlands | collected 2009/2010 | reverse complement strand
CCCCCGGCGAGATTACCGACACGCTGTATAATTTGGGCTTCCGCGTCTTCAGTCTCTCCAACAATCACAGCTACGACAAGGGGGCGGCGGGCATTGAGGCATCCATGGCACACTGGGCTGCCATGCCGGACGATGTGGTCACAATGGGCTTTTACAATCTGGAGACCTATGACAACTACGCCTACCAGACCGTCAACGGCATCATGTTCGGCTATCTCTCCTATACGGAGCACACCAACGGCCTGCCCACGCCGTCCGGCACAGACTATGGCGTTGTGTATCTGGACGACCATGAAACGATTGCCAAACAGATCGCCGATATGCGCCCGAACTGCGATGTTCTTATCGTCAGCGCCCACATGGGCACCGAGGGCACGCACGAGGTCAACGACTTTCAAAGGGAGACGGCTCAGTGGCTGGCCGACCAGGGCGTCGATGTCATCATCGGCACCCACCCGCATGTAGTACAGAACGCCGCATGGCTGACCGGTGTGAACGGCAACACGACCTTCATCGTCTACAGCCTGGGCAACTTTATCAACGCGCAGTCCTCGCGCGATAATGTCATCGGCGCGATTCTGGACGTGTATTTTGATAAGACAACCCAGCCTGACGGCAGCGTGAGCATTGCCATCCGCGACCCGAAGCTGCACTGCGTTATCAGCCAGTATGAGGCCGGGTACAAGAATATCCGGGTCATCCCCTACAGCCAGTACACAGACGAACTGGGTGCAGCACACGGAGAGTTCACCCTCTCCCGCGAATACATAGAGAGCATGCTCCGCAGCACGATTGACGAGGAGTTCCTCACGTTAGATTGAATGAAAGGATGATTTTTATGTACGGTGTCAGCAAGATCAGCAGCGAGCAGAACATTATGCTCACCACCTTCCCCGGTGCCCAGTACAGCGCACAGAGCCTGGCCGAGCACCTGGACGTTTTTGCCAAGGCCGGTATTGTGGTCGATATGATCTGCCAGAGCGCGCCCCGCGGCTCCGCGGTAGATTTCAGCTTTACGACGAGCTATGACAACTTTGCCGCCGTTATGAAGGCTCTGCCCGCCGCAGCCAAGGCCAATCCCCCGCTGGTCTCCGGCGGCTACAGCAAGATCAACCTCTTTGGTGAGGAGATGGTCACCAGCTGCGGCGTCGCCGCCCGTGCGCTGGCCGCACTGGCCGGTGCAGGTATTGAAATCGTGCTCATCACAACGAGCGACCTTGACATCTCCCTGCTGATTCGCCAGCAGGACGAGGACACCGCCCTCGATGCCCTGCATAAGGCGTTTGAGGTCTGAGCTATCCCCCTTAAACAAAAAACGAAGGTGCAGAGCTGTTTCTGCACCTTCATTTTTTATTCTGCCTTTTTAAAGCATTTTGCCGCCAGGAACGGCAGGAACACAAGGGCGTACTGCACGGCGGCAGAGGCCACATCGCCCCAGCCGATGATTTGATTGGAAATATCCGCCGTACCGGTCCAGACCAAGACCATGCTGTTGTTTAGGTAGTGCAGCACCACGGGGAGCCAGATATTTTTGCCGCACTTCTCATACGCAAAGGTGAAAAATACACCGAGCGTCACGCAGACAACAAGCTGTGCGGCAATGCTCTGCAGTGAGGTGTCGGGGCTGTAGAAGAAAAGATTCAGCGGCAGATGCCACAGGCCCCACAGCACACCAACGGCCAGTGCGCCGCGCCGTGCGCCGAAACGGCTTTGCAGGGCTGGCGTCAGATAATAGCGCCAGCCGTATTCCTCACCAAAGAACGGCAGAAAGCTCAAAAAGAAGTTCGGTACAAGCACCACTGCCATAACCCACGGTGCAGATGTACGCCAGTAGGCCAGATATTCAGCCCAGCTATCACCGCCCTGCATCGCCATCGAAAGAAAGACCATAGCGGTCTTGACCGCAAGGAAATAGACGCAGATGACAAGAGCCGTCAGCAGCTTGCCATGCAGGCGCAGACCGTAGTCTTCGCACTTTGTCTTTTTCTCGGTCAGCAGGAAGATCCAGCCCAGCACCGACGCGATAATGATGACAAAGTTTGCAATATTCAGCCAGCCCTCCTGCGGCAGGAACGCAGACAGAACGCTCATGGCGAGCATCAGCGCAGTGGCCGCGATGTGCAGGATGTAAAACCGCTTTGGCGTCCCCTGCCGTCTTGCCAGCAAAAACGCCAGCATAACGCCCGCCGCCGGGTAGAACATTTGGGCGTTGGCAAAAATCGAGGTGTCCCGCCCGTTTTGCAGGCAGATGTACAAAAGCGGCATCATCAGAAACGGAATTGCGTAAGCACAGAGCGCAAAGACAGTCAGCTCTTTTTTATTCGTTTTCATCGTCGTCCTCCTTTGGGTTTTCCAACTCAGCGTGGCGCTTTTTGTAAACCTTCATGCTGAGCTGCAGCAATGCAAAGCACAGCACCCAGGTACAGACCCCCATGATGACCGCCTGCAGCACCGCAACGCCCATGCCAAACTCTGCAAATTTGATAAGCCCCCACACAAGCACGGCAACACCGCCCACAACGGACACAGCGGCATTGGTTTTCGTGTTCGCCTTAAGGTGGCGGTCTCAGATACCGGCACGAAGATCACTCAGGACCGAATAGGCACTCCCCAGCATAAAGATAAACCATTCTGCCGCCATCTCCCGCGGGGTAAAGCCCAGCAGACTTTCGATGATCAGCGCCGCCAGCAGCAGCACCCACAGCGCCCAGAAGCCGCAGGACTCAATTTTTAAAAGGGTCTGCTTTTGCATTTCATCAAGATTGTCGCGCTTAAAAAATTCTTTTATGTTCATCGCTCATTCCTCCCAGAACAGCTCGTCCAATGTCTTGCCCAGCACCCTGCAGATGCTGCGGCAGAGGTTGATGGTGGGGTTGTACTCGCCTTTTTCGATTGCATTGATGGTCTGGCGGGACACGCCCACCACCGCCGCCAGATCCGCCTGGGTCATATCCAGCGCAGCGCGGGCGGCCTTCAGCTTCAGATTCTTTGCCATTGCCTTCGTTTCCTTTCCTCTTGCTGTGACTTTACTATAGCACACGCCTTACATTATGTCAAGTATATATTACTTTTTGAAAAATAAATTTTCCCTGTAAAACCCACACTTGCGGCAATTCGCCCACTGTGCTATGATAGTTTTTATAGATTATGATAAAGGAAGTTTGGCTATGAAGTACAGCTTTCCCGCTTTTGAAAACGGCTTTATCCGCGCTGCTGCGGCCAGCCCCGCCCTGCGCGTGGCCGACTGCACCTACAACGCCGACCAGATCATCGGCGTCATGCGCGAGTACGCCGAAAAAAATGTGCAGCTGCTCTGCCTGCCGGAGTTTGCGCTGACCGGCTACACCTGCAGTGACCTGTTCTTGCAGGATACCCTGCTGCGTGGGGCCGAGGACGGCCTTGCCGCGATTTTGAAGGCCAGCGAGGGACTGAACGTCGTTGTCCTCGTCGGCCTGCCTGTGCGCCATAACGGCAAGCTGTACAACTGTGCGGCGGTGCTCTGCAACGGTGAGCTGCTGGGTCTGGTGCCGAAAGTACACCTGCCCAACTACGGCGAGTTTTACGAGAAGCGCCACTTTATCCCCGGTATGCGTGAGCCCGAGTGCATCGAGCTGGCCGGGCAGGAGACGCTGATCGGCACGAACCTTCTGTTTGCCTGCAAACAGCTGCCCGCCTTTGTGCTGGCAGCCGAGGTCTGCGAGGACCTGTGGTCTCCCATCCCGCCGAGCTGTGCCCACGCACTGGCCGGGGCTACCGTTGTGGCAAACCTGTCCGCCAGCGATGAAACCGTCGGCAAGGCAGCCTACCGCCGTGAGCTGGTCTGCGGGCAGAGCGCGCGTCTGCTGTGTGCGTACCTCTACGCCGACGCAGGCCATGGCGAAAGCACCACCGACATGACGTTTGCGGGCCACAACCTGATTGCCGAGAACGGCAGTCTGCTGGCCGACGCTGCACCGTTTGCGGGCGAGGATGCCGTGACTGAGCTGGACCTGGGCCGCATGGTGCAGGAGCGCCAGCGCAACACGACGTTTATGCCGGAAACGAGCGACTACACCACTGTGGAATTTGAGCTGCCGCCCGTGGAGCTGGCGCTGATCCGCCCTGTCTCCTGCACGCCGTTTGTGCCGCAGGACGCCGCGACCCGCGCCGAGCGGTGCGAGCTGATTCTGCGCATCCAGGCCGAGGGCCTTGCCAAGCGCATGGAGCACACCCACGCCAAGTGCGGCGTGCTGGGTATCTCCGGCGGGCTGGACAGCTGCCTGGCCCTGCTGGTGGCTGTGCGTGCCTGTAAGGTGCTGGGCCGCGACGCGAAGGATATTGTGGCCCTGACGATGCCCTGCTTCGGCACGACGAAGCGCACCCGCTCCAACGCCGAGATTCTGTGCGAGGCTTTGGGCGTGACGTTCGGCGAGATCAACATCACCGAGACCGTCAAGAGCCACTTTGCGGACATCGGCCAGCCCGCCGACAAGTACGATGTCACGTTTGAAAACTGCCAGGCCCGCGTGCGCACGCTGGAGCTGATGGACTATGCCAACAAGAACGGCGGCTTTGTCATCGGCACCGGCGACTTAAGCGAGCTGGCGCTGGGCTGGGCCACCTACAACGGCGACCACATGAGCATGTACGGTGTCAACACCGGCGTGCCGAAAACGCTGGTGCGCCATATTGTGCAGTACGTGGCCGACACCTGCGGCAATGACACGCTGCGGGACGTGCTGGTGGATATTCTGGACACCCCCGTCAGCCCCGAGCTGCTGCCCACCGCCGCAGACGGCACGATTGCCCAGCAGACCGAAAAACTCGTCGGCCCGTATGAGCTGCACGACTTCTATCTCTACTATGTGCTGCGCTTTGGGTTCAGTCCGACAAAAATCTACCATCTGGCCCGCACAGCCTTTGACGGCCGGTATGAGCCGGAGGTCCTGCTGGCGTGGCTGAAAAATTTCTACCGCCGCTTCTTTGCCCAGCAGTTCAAGCGCAGCTGTCTGCCCGACGGCCCGAAGGTCGGCTCGGTCACGCTGTCCCCCCGCGGCGACTGGCGCATGCCCAGCGACGCCTGCAATACGCTGTGGATGGCAGAATTAGAAAAACTGGAAGTCTGATTGCGTTACTCGCGTATAAAAATGCCCGGAACCACTTGCACGGTTCCGGGCGATTTTTATAGCTTTTTGATTTCGGCGTTCAGTGCGTCGTAGGTGTAGAGTGTGTTGAGCACCTGCAGCAACTCCTTTTTGCTCAACCGCGGCGGCAGACCGAGGCGGCGCAAAAACACCCGGCGGTTCTCGGCACTGTTGGCCGTGCCGGAGATGCCCCAGTCGTACAAATCGGTGTACGTGATGGAGCGTGACCGGGTCGTTTTCTGCTGGCAAGCAGTTTTACTTGCCAGGGCGGTTTCAAGGCCCCGTACAATCAAATCGTCGGATACGCCCTCGACGCCGAGCAGTCCCTCCTTGCCGGGCTCGGCCTTGCGTGACTCCTTGCCCGCAATCGCCGGGACGTAGGCCTGCAGGACATGCTCCGCGCCGACAAGACCCGTGACAAAGTGGCGAATCTTGAACCCGGCGGCGTCGGAGTCTGTCAAAATGACAAGCCCCTGCGCTGCAGCAATGCGCTTGAGCAGCCTTTGCAGCGCGCCGTCCTTGAACACCCGGAAGCCATCCGTCGTCAGGATCGTGCCGTCCACGATATTGCTAAGGCGTGCGGCGTCGTATTTGCCCTCCACCAGCAGGGCTTGTTCCAATTTCAGCATTTATGCCCTCCCGGCCAGCGCCAGCTCACACAGCGCCTTCTGCATTAAAAGGTCGGCGTCCAGCTTGCTGCTTTTCAGGTCGGTGTCCAGTCTTTGCAGGATGTGCAGGCAGTCCTCCAGCTGGGCACGCTTGAAGCGCAACGCGGTTTTTTCGGTAGAATTGAGGCGGTAATTCCAATTGCCCTTGTAGCCAAAGTCCTTGGCCACATCGCCGAGGCCCCGGCGGCTGCGACGGCCCAGCAGCACGCGGTACAGATCCAGATAGTTGCTGATGAGTGCGCCGGTAATCATGATCGGCTCGTTTTGCAGCGCCAGCAGCGTTTTCAGCTTTTGCTGGGCCTTATCGGCCTGACCGCTCGTCAGCAGCTTGACCATATCGAACGTGTCCGCGTCGAGCGTGACCGTACCGAGCCGGCTGACCATTTCTTTTGTAATTGTGCTGTAGTTGGCCAGCGCGGCCAGCTTTTCGACCTCATTTTTAAGCAGGAACTGATCCTCGCCGCAGCGGGCCAGCAGTGCAGCTTCGGCGCCGGGGGCAAAGTCCGCACCGGCCTCCTTCGCCCAATCGCGGGCCATGGCCTGTAAAGCTGCACCCGTGGGGCGGTTGAGCTGTACACAGTAGCCGAGCTTCTCGCAGCTGGCAATGAGCTTTTGCTCCCGCTTGCCGGGGCGCAGTTTGCCGTAGCTCTCCTCGATGATGCTCGTCAGCACAAAGATGGCGTTCTCGGTGTCGGCCAGCGTGTCGCAAAGCTCCTGCAAATCCTTGTCGGAATAGGTTGACGGACGGATCAGCGGCATGAGTACCAGGCGTTTGCCGCCGAAGAATGAAATCGTACCGGCAGCTAGCACGATCTCCTCCACCGAGGGAGTCGGCCCGTCCAGCACCGTCGTCTCGGGGTCGTCGCGGTTCAGATATTTCAGCGTCTTCTGCGCCGCCGTGTGGACGAGCGCCTCGTCCGATGCGTAGAAATAGTAGAGCGCGCAGCCTGCCTTCAGGCATTTTTCCAGCTCCTTTTCACTGTACAGCAATCGTCTGTGCCTCCTCCCAAATCATGCTGCGGCCCGGGCGCAGGGTCAGTCCGGGCGTGTCCTCGCCATAGCGCAGGGTGCAGCCTGCGGCGTCGTCCAGCCAGCGCGGTGCGGCAGCGGTGTACAAAATTGCGTCGGGCCGCACGGAATCGGACAGCGTGCCCGGTGCGCAGAGGACATCCACCCGCACCGGCTCTGCCAGCTCGAGCCTGCCTGCCCCCACGGCAATGTGCCATTCCCCCACGCCCAGCACAGCGAGGTTTGCGCTTTTATTATGATACAGGTCCAGCGTCAATCCGTCAAGCACCGGACGGGCCGTAAAGTCGGCAAGCTCCTGCACCATCACGACCTCTGCCGCGGAAAATTCCATCTGCGTCGGCTTGGCACGCAGGTCAACGACCAGCGCGGGCTCCTGTCTGCCGCGCCCGGCCAGATAGTTCTGCACGGCGCTCCAGTTGCTCTCCCCTCCGCGGAAGAACACCACAGCCTGCCCGTTCTGCACGCAGACGACGCAGGGATTGTTGGACGCGCCGACCAGATTGATCTGCACAACATCTCGCTGCATCCAGACACCCAGCCCCACGGCCAGTGCTGTGCAGAGCGCCGCCGCGGGCAGATAGAGCCGCAGCCGCCTGGCATGCCAGAAGCAAACCGCCAGCGCGCCCAGCACAGCCAGCACAAACAGCGTGTACCGCTGCGGCAGACAAATCGACGCAAACGGCAGTGCGGCGCAGCGCCGTACCAGCCAGAGCAGCCCCTTGAGCCAGAGACTCAGCACGAGGGCCGTCAGGTTCGTGATTGCCGCCAAAAACGGCACGGCGCTGCATACCAGCAGCAGGATGCCCAGCTGCAGGGCGGGCTGAACCATCCAGACGACCAGCAGGTTGCAGAGCACCCCGACCAGGCTGGCCGCCATGCCGTGGGCCACCAGCACCGGCAGCGTGGCAAGGCTGGCAAGCACTGCCGTTTGCATAGGCTCTGCCACTTGGCATAGCGCCTTGACGGCGGCGGGCTTGTCCTGCGCTGCGCGCTGCTCAGTGCGGGCCAGTGCTGCCGCAGCCTGCACGCCCAGCACGGCACAGAACGACAGCTGAAAGCCAAGATCGCACGGCGCATAGGCGTTTTGCAGCCCCAGCAGGATGGCCGCAAAGCTCGTTGAGGTCAGCAGGTCGGGCGGCAGCAGGAAGAAATCCCCCACCAGCGCCACCAACAGCACGATCCCGGCGCGCGATACAGAGACCGGCATTCCGGTCAGCAGCAGGTAAAACAGCGCCGCCGCAGCACGCAGTAAAATCAGCGGCTTATAAAATTTCCATTTGCGGCCAAAGCCCAGCAGCCCGCAGAGCAGCGCCAGATGCAGCCCAGACACCGCCAGCAGATGCGATACCCCCGCCGTGCGGAAGGCCTGCTGCACGCTGTCATCCAGACGGCTTTTGTCCGCCAGCAGCATAGCAGCCTCGATGCCGTCCAGCTGCCGCGGCAGCCAGCGGCGCAATGTGGCCGACCAGCGCTGCCGCAGCCGATACAGCGTAAACCGCGGCGCGCGGCTGGCGTCCAATGGGTGGTAGCTGCCCAGATACTCCGCCTGCAAATAGACACCCTTGCTTTGGCGGCTCAGGCGGTATTTGTTGTCGGGCAGCTCGGTCAGCGCAAATTTTGCAGTGAACCGCTCCCCCGCACTCTCGCCGGGAAAGGACGCGCACTGCACCTTTACGTTGGCCGCCCTGCCGTCAATTTCAGTCAGCCGCAGCGTACCGCGCAGGCGGCTTTCGCTGTAGGAAGCATCGGCGTCCGTCTCCACCACCGCCGTGCAGGTCACGGTCTGCCCGGCCAGTGCCTTGACGGGCCGCACCCATACAAGGGTAAACACCAGAAACCACGCAAGACCGCACAGCGCACCCAGTACCGGGATGGCGCTGTCTCTGCGGCGTTTTATCCATAATAGCGCCAGGCATACCAAAAATGCCGCCGCGGGCACACAGACCAGCGGCGGCAGAATGGCCGCAGCAAGCTCAGCCCCGGCAAAACCGAGACCAAACCAACCGAGCTTTCGTTTCATTGCTTAGTGCAGGAAGAGCGGCAGCGGCTCCAGGAAGAAGATGTCGGTGCGCTTGGCAGCGTCGCCCTCAGCGAGTGCTGCGCAGCAGCCGACTACCGTGCCGGTGCTCTTGGCGGCCAGCGTTTCCAGTGCATGCAGGGAGCCGCCGGTGGAGATAACGTCATCCACGATCAGGATGCGCTTGCCGTCCATATACTCGATGTCCTTCTTGTCGATGACCAGCGTCTGCTTACCGGCAGTCGTGATGGACTGGTCCTCGATGATGACAGGCTCACGCATATACAGCTTCGGACCTTTGCGGGCGGGAATCCAGTATTTTCCGCTCTGGCGCGCCATTTCGTAGGCCAGAGGAATGCCCTTGGCCTCGGCGGTCAGGATTACGTCAAACTCGGGGGCTTTTTTCAGCAGAGCTGCGGCGCATGCCTCGGTCAGCTCCACATCACTGAACATGATGAAAGCGGCAATATCCATGTGGTCGTTGACCTTGCAGATGGGCAGCTCACGGGTCAGACCCGCAATGTGCAGTGTATAGGTATCTGCCATGTTAGTTTACCTCTCTTTATTGATTCACAAGTGTTTTGTGCAACGCCCGGCATCAGCCCGGAGGCCATGCAAGGCTGCGCTTGGCCAGCACATGAAAGTGCAGGTGCTTAACGCTCTGGCCGCCGTCCGCGCCGACATTGGTCACAACGCGGTAGCCGCTCTCGTCGACGCCCAGCTTTTTGCACAGCTGCGCAATGACCGCGTAGATGTGGCCCAGCAGCGCGGCATCATCCTCGGTCAGGGCTGCGGCAGACGCAATGTGCTGCTTCGGGATGACAAGAAAATGCACGGGGGCCTGCGGGTCGATGTCGTAGAACGCCAGCAGCTTGTCGTCCTCAAACAGCTTGTTCGAGGGAATCTCGCCTGCGGCGATCTTGCAGAACAGACAATCCTCCATCCGGAATCCCTCCTTTGCAGTGGATTTTATGGCAAAGAATTACTGATTCATTTCCGCCTTGACGATTTCGGGCACAGCGTTCAGTGCGTCGTCGATCTTGGACGTGTCGCGGATACCGGCCATAGCGAAGTCGGGCTTGCCGCCGCCGTTGCCGCCTGCGATAGCGGCAATCTTCTTGACGAGGGCACCTGCCTTCAGGCCGCGGGCCATGGCGTTCTTGGAAACGCCGACAGCCATCATCGTCTTATTACCGTCGCTGCCGATAAGCACGGTCACGGCGTTGGGGGCCTTGTCGCGCACCTTATCGACCATGTCGCGCAGGGTATCGGCACCGGTGCCGGTCAGGTAGGCGGAGACGATGCGCACGCCGTCGATGTCGGCGGCGTTCTCAAACAGGCCGTCGATTTTGGCGGCAGCCATCTGGGCCTTCAGGATTTCAAGCTGCTTGGCGGTCTCCTTCAGCTCAGCAGCCAGTGCCTCGGCGCGTGCCGGAGCGTCCTTCAGGTTGTTGGCCTTCAGGGCAACAGCGGTCTTGGCCAAAATCTCG
>OHYP01001101.1_pt1 | contig 10413 bp, 6 predicted proteins | sample 1580341 | NCBI WGS metagenome assembly OHYP01 (sample SAMEA3882509, study PRJEB24775) | human gut metagenome | biome: human-associated habitat; feature: intestine environment; material: feces | place: Netherlands | collected 2009/2010 | reverse complement strand
TCAAAAACATTATCTATCGGGACATTATTATATGATGCAAACAGCACTGTGACATTGTTAAAAAATGCTGTTACTATCGTGTTTATTATAGTATTTGTTTTGCCAGTGCCGGGTGGTCCCTGAATATATGCAAGAGGATATTTCATAGCATTGTTTATCGCAAGCAACTGATCCAGATTTATATTTTTATTAATCAGAGCAATCGGATATGCTTTTGTCCTCCTTGGTCTCTCAAGAAGCTCTCCAAAAAAAGCCTTTATTGGATATGTCACATTATCAGCCTCAAACATATCCATAATTGCCTTATACTCTTCGTGCAGATTGAGAACCACGTCCATGCCAAGTCCAATAACATACGGCATATCATCTACTATGGATTTGTTGCCACCATGCTCTGTTATTGCATCCTTTATTTTTTCCAGATTTTTCTCAAAATCCTCCAAAAGCTCATATTCATCGGCATCTAAAAATTTCCTTGCATTTTCTTGTTTTCCATCTATAGAAAACTGCGTACACACCGTAATCTCCTCATCCGGTTTAAAAATATGATTTTTTACATCAAGATTTAGATTTCTATATGCAAGAACATAGAGTCCTTTATTAGTGTTTATACTCAGGACATTTATTGCCAGCCTCTTAACTTTTAATGATCCGCTTTTTCTTTTTTCCCGCGATGAAAAATACTGAAATTGCGCAACCACTTCCCTGAACTGCTGGTCTGTAAGCTGATACATACCACAGTTAATCCTATCTCTGTCAATGTAATGAATCAAATCGTAATCTGTGATATACGGAGTCGTATCAAGCTTATTACATATCTCAAGATAATTTAGTATTTTTAAATTTGCTGAGCTGTCAAATATATTTTTGTAACGCTCTGGATGCATCTCAATATCTTCAACAAGTATCTTGTTTTCAGGGCAGTATGTCCCCTCTATTATCTCAGTAGACAATATTGAATCGATAAATATCCTGTCATATTCTCCAATCGTAAGCTGTCCCAGATGAAGTCCATCAACCTTCATAGTTCGGCTTCTTGGATCAATGTCTCTTATCCCTATCCAATATTTCGTCACCTGATCTGCCTTGTTTCGATATTCTATTTTCAGCCATTTACCCTCATGTATGGCTCTGAAAATATCCCTGCAAATTTGGTTCATACTGCCTCCCACAGCTCATTCCATCCTGCATAGTCCATCGATACAAAGTATCTAAACCATATGCGCCATGCATCATAAAACAAGCTGTCTTTGTTCTCCTCAGCCAATGTTACCAGGTCAGCACACCTTACTACATAGTCCTTATCCTGTGTGAAACGACCTGTTAATATGCCATTTTTGTATAGCTCATACAGATTTTCAAGGGCAGCCTTTGCTGTTGCCAGGTCAAAATTATCGACTTTGCTTTCGTTGATTTCATTGAATTTAAGACACTCCCTATAATTTTTTTCTATAACGTTATCAGATACTTTATTTTCCATGTTATCACATTCATCCCTCTAGTACCATCTCATGCCACTCTTCTCCACCCCAGGTAGAGTCAGCAATTCCCAGATCCTGCAATCCAAACTTCTTATACATCTCCACCTTCTGCTCTAAGCATGTTAGAAACAGCTTCTTTCGTCCGTTTGCCTTTTCACGCCGGCTGTAGCGGTACACGAGCTCTCTGGCAAGGCCCTGTCCACGATACTCCGGAAGCACGTCAAGGCCCAGAAGCATCACATTCTTACCGTTTTCATCGCATAAATCGATGTCCGTAAAGAACTCATCCCTGAACTTTTCCTCGTCTGTTGCCACACCATTTAAAAAGCCCGCCAGCTTACCGGTTGATTTGTCAATTGCCACGAGAAATAGCTGTGGTACCTTTGCAATTCTCTCTGTCATTGCCTTTGGAGAACATGCCTCATTCGGTGGGAAGCATATCTGCTCAATTGCTATTGCCTGTTCTACCTCGTCTGGGTGTATACTTCTAAATTCAAAATTGTCTGTCATTTTTTTATACCTCATTCTTCTGTTTATCATATGTTAAGATTTTTTGTGTTACCGGCCACTCTCAGGCGTGAACCGTAAAATTTTTTGTATATGTATATAATACGTGTTTTTGCTGATATAATCAATAATCCCCCAAAAATACCAAAATCAGCCACAAAAGCATTTTACTGCTTTTACGACTGATTTACGTTGAAACCTGACAAAAACCTCCAATTATTTTTATCTACTTTTCACCTATTCCACATTCTTTAGTGCCATGTCCATCGGGATTCTCTTTATTCTACTGAAATCAAATACTGTCACTATCAGGTATCCGATGAGCACAAATGCAAACATCTTTACATATCCGACAGGTGTCATATGGAATGAAAACCATCCGCTGAAGGTCTGAAGCATTATGCGCCATACAATGTCCATCACCTTTGCACCAAGCACTACGCTGATAATATCTGATATAACCACCACGATGGATGTTGAGACCAGATAAAGACTTGCAATTTCTCTGTTGTCGTAGCCTAAAATCTTGGTCATCGATATGGCTGTCTCATTTTTCTCGATGATGAGCTTCGTGAGCAGATATATCATGACGGCTGATAGCAGTATGCAAAGCACCTGGAAGTACTGCATGTATGAGCCCATGGAGTGGTCGAGCTGGTCTGCCATTTTGGTGATGTCGCGTATCGTGATTGTTGTCGCGATATTGCTCTCATCGATATCCTTTATCTTTGTATCCGACAAAAATCCGCTGAATCTGCCATCTGCAAAATCAAAGGTATCCGCGAAATGCTCTATCGGCATAAACACCGCGATGCTCTGGGATTTATCGTAGGTTCCCTTCACCTTGAATTTGTACGTTTTTTTCTCGTACTGTGCATCGAGCTTTATTGTATCACCCGGTTTTATACTATATTTGTCTGCAAATGAATCTGATATGTACACCTCGTTATCCTTAAGCGAATCCATGTCCTTAAGCTTTACGTATGCACTGTCTGTTTCCACTCCGTAGACAGACACCTCCTCGTCAAAGTCATCTGACCTCCTTAAGAGTGATGTCATGTCAAATTTCTCTGCGTCACTGTTGTCGGTTTCAAGCACGTTTCCGTCTGCATCGACATAGGATTTGAGTACGTACTGATATTTTGCAAACATCATACTGTCCGTATTTTTCTTGTAATAATCAAGTGTATCCGGCATGCCGACTGCCATCGCGAGCATTACCATGATGAAAAATATTCCCACAAAGAGTATCAGATAGTTTGCCACATTCTGGAACATGATTCTCATTCTGAAACGGCTCATGAAGCTCCAGCGCGGAAGCCGCATTGCTTTTTTGCGCTTTGTTTTCTTAAGGTCATGACGCAGAAACTGAAGCGGTGTGTGCTGCATCATGCGGATTATTACAATAAGATTTACAACCAGCATGATAATCACCGGAGCAAGCGTTGTTTTTATGAATGCACCCGGATTCCAGATTGTGTGATATGTCGGCAGGCTGTAGCTGTTGTAATACATGCCCACAACCACATCCTTGAATACCGTATAGCCCAGTATATTTCCTACTACTGCTGCCAGAAATGTCACAATGACAGGCATTGAAATGTAATGCCTAATAAGCTCTCCCTTTGTGTAGCCCGACGCGCGAAGCGTGCCTATCGCTGATGATTCATTTGCTATCGTATTGCTTATGGTCACTGCAAAAATGAATGCGATTATCACGATAAGAATGTCTAAAAGCACTCCTCCCATGGCCTTGTCTGAGCCCATATCGTCCGTGGCAAAATTGATTGCCGGATTTGAGTAGCGCGGTGTGTAGTCCTCCACCTCATTGCCTGCTGCCATAACCTGTGACACCATCGCCTCCAAAAAGTCATCTGATTTTTCCTTCTGCTCTATGTCGTCAGCCGGCTCATCCTCGTATTTCCATGCATATGTATAGTGAATGCTCTTGTCCAGGCGGTCAAAGCCCTCCTTTGTCACCATTGCCACGTCAAACTTTATCGCATCAAACATCATATCGGTCTTCTTTTCATGCAGTGTGGAGTAATTGACATATGCGATAAGGCCCGATACCTTGAATTCTTTTCCGCTGACCTTTATTGTGTCACCGACCTTCATGCCCACGTTGTCTGCATGCATTCTGTCCACAGCGATTTCGTTCTCATTTTGTGGAAAAGAGCCCTCGATGAGACATGCAAGGTTGATATCCCCGGTCTTTGTGTATACACGGATGGTTCCGTCCTTTTTGCCGTCTGCATCGTAGTCCTCAGTCTCATTGCGATAGAAATTCTCGTAGAGCGTGACAGGAGTTTTGCTGCTATCGCTGTCTTTTTCGTCTGGAGCTGTTTTTACCTCGCCTGACTCAATAGCCGTAACAAGCTCGCTGTCAGCCTTATCCTTAAGCTCAAAATGTCCATCCTCCTGCTTGTATTTACTTACCCCCTCATCCGCAGAGGTGAGCATGCTGTCATTTGCCACATACATTCCCGATACAAAGCCGATTGTCAGCACGAGGAAAAGAAATACAACGAGATATTTCTTCCAGTCACCGATAATTTCCTTTGGTATACGCTTTATCAGAGGATTTTTTATCTTTTTCCTGCTCATAGGTCAAATCCTCCTTACCACTCAAGCTCTTCGGCCGAAACCTTATTTGTATTGATATCGTTGTGGCGCACGGCTCCGTCCCTAAGCTTTATCACGTGGTCTGCCATGTTTTTGATGGCCTCATTGTGTGTGACCATGATTATGGTGTTTCCGTACTTTTTGTTGACATCCTCTATGAGCTTCAAAATCTCCTTTGAGGTGTTGTAATCAAGCGCTCCTGTCGGCTCGTCGCAGAGCAGTATATCAGGGTTTTTCACGATTGCACGACCGATTGACACACGCTGCTGCTGTCCGCCGGATAGCTGATTTGGAAGCTTATAGCGGTGCTCGTAAAGCCCCAGCGTGTGAAGCAGCTCATCGATATCCAGTGCGTTGTCAGACAGGTATGCGCCCACCTCTATATTTTCCTTTACATTCAGATTGGCAATCAGGTTGTACATCTGAAATACATATCCCAGGTGCTTTCTGCGGTACTGTGTGAGCTTTTTCTCGCCCATATCCTTCAGCTTGTCGCCATTTATGCTGATATATCCGGAATCGGCGCTGTCGATGCCTCCGATGATATTGAGCAGTGTAGACTTTCCGGAGCCCGACGGTCCGAGCAGCACACAGAACTCACCCTTTGCTACTGAAAAATTCATGCCTCGCAGCACCTCCTGGCGCGTCTCGCCGCTTCCGAAGCCCTTTTTCAAATCCACTATCTCTAAGAACTTTCTCTCTTCTTCTGACATATGATATCCTCTCTTTCAACATTTCAAATTACATTTACCTTATATAAGGTTATAGCTTTAAAAACAATTACCGGTCAGATTGTACTTACTGTAGTTATCTATCATTTATATATGTTAGTGTTATCTAACTTCATGTAATAAGAGTAACGCTATTCTGCCTTTCTTGTCAATAAAAATTTATTAATCAGCTTGGTAATTGATTAATACAATGACTTTTGTCCACCATATCATTTTATTTTCTGACCGGATTAACAGCTTCAAGGCGTATGCATAATATAAATTAAATCTGTTTTTACGGAGATATGAATTTTTATGTGTGGTATTGCCGGATTCTGTAACTTTAAAGAAGACTTTGAAGAGAACACCGATTACTGGAACTTTCGTCTTGAGAAGATGCGTGCTGTGCTCGCCCACCGCGGCAACGATGCCAGAGGACGTTTCCTTAAAAAGCATATTGGTCTGTCGCACAGCCGTCTGGCCATCCGTGATATCCTGTGCGGCGACCAGCCCATGACGCGCACCCACAACGGCTATGATTACACTATCTGCTATAACGGTGAGATTTACAACACTGATGAGCTGATTCCCGAGCTGTCCGAAAACGGCTTTGTATGCTCCACAACCTCAGACACCGAGGTTATTCTGTACGCCTACATCCATTGGGGGGCTGATTTTGTCAATCGCTTAAACGGTATTTTTGCATTTGCCATATGGGATTCGGCTAAAAGCCGGTTACTTTTGTACCGCGACCGCGTTGGTGTCAAACCGCTTTTTTATGCCATCCGAGGGGATTCTCTGGTGTTTGGCTCCGAGCCAAAGGCCTGCTTTGCGCACCCAGCAGTAAAGCCTGAGCTTGACAAACAGGGCTTGCAGGAGCTTCTTGCTATCGGGCCTGCGCACACGAGCGGGCTTTCCCTGTTTAAGGATTTGTTTGAGGTTTTGCCGGGACACTTCATGCTTTACTCCCGGGATGGGCTGCATGATGAAACCTACTGGGAGCTTACAAGCCGGGAACACACCGAGAGCTATCGAGATACCGTTGCTCACACACGTTTTCTGGTGGAGGATGCTATAAAAAGGCAGATGGTTTCCGATGTGCCGGTATGTACTTTTCTGTCAGGCGGCATCGATTCGAGCATCGTGACCGCCATCGCCGCAAACTATATGAACACGCGAGGTAAAACGCTCAACACTTTTTCCTTCGACTTTAAGGACAATGACAGGTATTTTAAGGCAAACGCCTTCCAGCCGGAGAGGGATCTGCCCTATGTCAATCGTATGCTTGAGGAGTATGAGACAGCCCACTCCTATCTCGAGTGTGATGAGAACTCTCTCTTCAAGGCGCTCTTTGCCGCAGTCGATGCAAAGGATATGCCAGGCATGACCGATGTAGACTCGTCACTTTTATATTTCTGCAGCCTCGTCAGCCGAAAAAACAAGGTAGCTCTTACCGGTGAGTGTGCTGATGAAATCTTTGGCGGATATCCGTGGTTTTACCGCAAAGAGCTGCTGGAAAGATATGGCTTCCCATGGTCATCGGATGTCGCTCCACGCCTTGCTCTTTTGCGCGATGATGTGGGTTTGGAGCTTGATTTATCCGGTTATCAGGCTTTTCGATATGAGGAGTCCAGGTCAAAAGCACCTCTCCTTTACGGCGAGGCCGGTGAGGACGAAAGCCGCCGCATAATCGGATATCTCAATATCAAATGGTTCATGCAGACGCTTCTTGACCGCATGGATCGCACCAGCATGTACTCCGAGCTTGAGGCCCGTGTACCTTTTGCCGACCATCGTATCATTGAGTATGTCTTTAATGTGCCTTGGCATATGAAATATCAAAACGGTGTGGAAAAGACTCTGCTTCGCGATGCTTTCTCAGATGTCCTGCCACCTGAGCTTTTGCACAGAAAAAAGAGCCCATATCCAAAGACTTATCATCCCGGATATGAAGCTCTCCTTATAAAGGGAATGGAGGAGATATTAGACTCCCCTAACGCCCCTGTGCGCACTCTCATTGACGCTGACAAAACGCGCGAATTTTTAAAGGCACCGGCAGAATACGGCAGTCCGTGGTTTGGCCAGCTCATGGCAGGTCCGCAGCTTATCGCATATTTCATCCAGATTAATTACTGGATGGAGAAGTATCAGCTGTCTGCCTAATGCTCATCCATGATTAATTGACCTTGCGCTCTATATCAATGATGTTATTCTCTATGATATTGTTTTCTGTAATGTTGTTATCTATGCTCTCTGCCGAAGAGGTGCTTTCACTATTCTGCTCCTTCGGTGTAAATCTTCTCACCTTATCCATGAGCTGAGTCTTCTTCAGCTCATGCTTAAGCTCAACACGCTCACTCTTCTGCTGTCGTTTTTTCTCCTTAAGCTCGTACTTGGCCTGCTTCTTTGCGAGCTCATTCTGCCTCTTCTGCTCCTTTATGGCAGCCTTGGTCTCTCTTTTGGCCTGCTTTGCCGCAAGCTTTGCTTCTTTTGCTTCGTTCTTTATGCGGCTCTTTTTATTTTTCTTTACGCTCTTTTTAGCAACCTTATGTAGTTCCTTAAGATCTGATTTTGCAGCCTTTATATTTTTTCTGTCCTTGCGGTATGGATTGTGCACAAAGTATCCCACAGTGCCTATCATCATAAGAAGCAGCGCCAGTGCCTCTCCAGCCATCGTGACATACTCCAGATACAGCTTGTAGCCTGCCATCTCCGCCGCTATCAGGATAAGCGGGATGAAAAACAGTATATTCTTTCGCTTTTGGGACAATAACGCTCCCTCCGCACCTACACACATGAGTACATACAGGCACAGCTGTGAAGTCGGCCCATAGGCATATGCCACAATCGCAGCCATTATTACAGATATGCAAAACACTATGAATGCTTCTCCGCGGAACAGGGCATTCCTGTACTCTTTTATGCCCTCCAGCTTGTCTACCGATATGCCATGCAGTGAATATACCTGGTCTGTGATATCCTCCATGCAGTCCTCATGGTATCGCTTCAGCTCCCTGTTGCTGTTTATATCAGCATCTATGGAGCGTCTGCGCTCTGTAAGCAGCTTCTGCTCCTCCATGATCTTCTCCCAGGCCTCATCCTCTGCCTCACGCTGAAGCTTCACCTGCTCATGAATCCACTCGGCCCGCTGAATGCGCTCGCTCTCCTGAGGGATAACCATCTGCTGCGCGTCAACTGTCTGCTGTGGTGTTTGAGGCTCCTGTGTCATGCTGTTATTTTCATTTTCATTATTTATCATTCCGGTTTTCTGCCTCTTTCTTCTAGACATTTTCTTCCTCTTGCAGTCGTTATCCTGCTATCCAAATGTTATCTGATTATTTTTTCATGTACTCTTCTATAATACAATGATGCTTCTTTGTCTTCTTATCATAGCTTATGCCGACAAGCATTTTCAATATCCTGCCGTATCTCCTCATTTGGAATAAACGCACAACTCTTTTTCTGATCAAATCCCAGATACCCTAAATGAACAAGATATGTTAAAACATCATCTTTATTTTTAAAGCTAACCGTATCATTCATAAAGCTGCCGGTGTTCACCTTTATTTCTCCACCTGACAGCATCTGAATTATTGCGGTCTTTAATCCATCAAAATCCAAATTTATAAGTGGAACTATGACATCATAAGACCCGGTCTCTGACCAATAACTCTTTAAGTCTCCCTGAAGCATGTAATTTACTACTGCACGCGGATTGTATACATGGTAATCTCCCAGCATATATCCATCATACCACCGCTCTACCTGGCTAAAATCCCTGCCATAGCGATCACATATGTCTCTGACCTCATCCTCAGTAAAGCCAATATATGGGGACAAACGTCCCGCATATAACATGGTATATTCATCAAAATTATTAAGTGCCGACTGCGTCTTTAGCTTTTTTATCGGTAAAATTCCTGTGAGAAATGCAAGCTCTATATACTTTGTTGGTTCACTTCCCTTAAACATTCCGCGCAGGAAATTGATATATTCCTCCTGAACTGAGGAATTTGCTGCTTCATCACGTATCAAAACATCCCACTCATCGATTATAATTACAAATTTATTGTTCGTCATATTGTTAATAACCGATAGAGCACCATACAATGTTTTCTGATCTCTTAAATCAATATCCTTGTACAGATCTGCCAACTCTGATATAACATTTTTATTTATATATCCTGATATTCTTTCCGGCGCACCGGCATCCATTAGTATCCACTGCATATCGAGATGAATAACATCATACTTGTTGAGATATTTCTCAAAGTATTCTGTCTGTGCAATGTTATAGTTCATAAATAATTCTCTGGAATCACAGCCCTTGCTGTAATATGCTGTAAGCATATCGGCCGTAATAGACTTGCCAAACCTTCTCGGCCGGCTATTACATATATATGCCTGCTTTGTTCCAAGCACACTATTGGTAAAATCGAGCAAGCCTGTTTTGTCTATATATATCTCGGAAGCTAATGCTACCTTGAATGCACTGTTTCCAGGATTTACAAATCTCCCCATTGTGTTCATCTCCTTTACTGCTATATATCTTCTATTAAAGCATATTTTAGCGGAATTTTCCATAGGATATCTTGCCATTAAAACAAATATTATACTCAATATAAAAATAGCATAACAATGGTATTTACAATATCATCATTACGCTATTCCATAACTATATTTTTACTGTGGCATATCCCTTCTTAAAGGACTACTTTCATAATTTAAAGTTTTAGCTCCTGCTAGCCGTTTCATCTCATCCATTAATGGATGTTTTTTCCATTTATGAGTATCCTCTGTTATTTGGTAACTTAATATTTGAAAAAATGGTAAAAAAGCAAGAGGTGTAATAAGCTCGTTTATTTCAAAGTCGGGATTTATTATATTTTTCCCTTCAAGTCCTTTTTTATTTGTAAGCATATAGGTTTTATCCGTTATAACGCCTGTAGCCTCAAATATCTCTTGTGTTCTATCAGAAGCAAGACCTCCGTCAATAAAAAACACTGTATAATTTGGTGTAAGTTGAAGATTAGGTCCATGTATATATTCTTCTAATTCATATGCTATGCCCGGAACCTGAATAGTTTCAC
>OHYP01001100.1_pt1 | contig 10432 bp, 10 predicted proteins | sample 1580341 | NCBI WGS metagenome assembly OHYP01 (sample SAMEA3882509, study PRJEB24775) | human gut metagenome | biome: human-associated habitat; feature: intestine environment; material: feces | place: Netherlands | collected 2009/2010 | reverse complement strand
CCTGTCCGTCAACCAGAGCTTTGCCCGTTCTCTGATGACCTCCATCACGACCTGCCTCGCCCTGGGCGTTGTCTGCGTGGTCTCGGTCATCTACCGTCTGGACAGCATCTACTCCTTCGCGTTCCCGCTGCTGTTCGGCATGGTCAGCGGCGTCTACAGCACGATCTGCATTGCCACGCCGCTGTGGGTCGACTGGAAGAACAAGAAGAAGGCTGCCAAGAAGGCCTGAGCTTGTAGAAAAGGAGGGAACCCGATATGAAATGTCCCTATTGCGGTGAAGTTGACTCCAAGGTCATCGACTCCCGCCCGACGGAGGACGGTGAAAAGATCCGCCGCCGCCGCGAGTGCCTGAACTGCAAAAAGCGCTTTACCACCTACGAGATCGTTGAGACGGTCCCGCTGATGGTCGTGAAGAAGGATCGCTCCCGCGAGGTCTTTGACCGCCAGAAGCTGCTGAACGGCATGCTGCGCGCCTGCGAGAAGCGCCCCGTCAGCTACACTCAGCTGGATGCCGCCGTGGACCGCATTGAGCAGCAGCTGCTCAACTCCTATGACCGCGAGGTTTCCTCCATCCATATCGGCGATCTGGCCATGCAGGAGCTCAAACAGATGGACGATGTCGCCTACGTGCGCTTTGCCTCCGTCTACCGTCAGTTCAGCGATGTCAACACCTTTATGGAAGAACTGAAGGATATGCTGGACAGCCGCTCAAAAACCGCTGAAAAATGATTGCCGCACCTGTTCGATCTGAGTGCAGGCGCGCTGCGTCTCCATCTCGAGGTCTGCCAGGCTGTCGGCCTCGGCACAGGGCGGCAGCACGGCCAGCGTCTGGTTGAGCTGATCCAGAATATTGCGGCGCACAAGCAGGCCCAGGATCTGAGTGCTGCGCAGTGCCCGGGTGGCCGCACGGCTGTACGCGCGGCGTGCGGCAGGGTAGTCGCCCTGCTCCGCCAGAGCGTAGGCTGCTTCAAGCTGCCGCTGCATTCCGGCTGTGGTGCGGTCCACATACTGCCCCGCCCGGAACAACAGCACGCACAGAGCCAGCAGAATGATTGCGGCATACCAATTTCGCTTCATACGCATACCTTTTCAGGCCGCCCCTTTCGGGGCGGCCTTTTTCTGTATCAGAATGGATTTTTTGCCGTTGTAGAGCAGCAGCAGAACTGCCTCGCGGGTCGTCTGCTCACGGCGCAGCAGTGCATCCAGCGCTGCCGTATCCATGCCGAAGAACGCAAGATTTTCCTTGTAAACTTCCTTATCGATGAGCAGCGGCAGCATAGGCGGCTCGCCGCTGTCCTGCGGCATTGGGGCCGCTGTGATGCTGCCGTTCGGCTCGATCACGCCCCAGTAAACATCCTTGGGGGAAAAGATGTCCTTGCCGCGCAGGGCCTCGGCCAGGTCGGATGCCGTGATGCGCAGCTGTGCCAGCTCGTCCTGCAAAATTTCCCCGTTGCGGATGATCGTCACCGGCTTTCCCAAAAGCAGCTGGGCATATTTCGGGCAAAACCAAACCAGCGTGGAGTTCAGAATTTCAAGAGCCGTGATTAAGAAAATCGGCACTAGGCTGGCCGAGAGCGGTAGATCCGGCTCGTCGATGCAGATGGATGCAACGTTGGAGATCAGCAGCGTCGTCACCAGCTCGGCGGGCTGCAGCTCTCCCAGCTGGCGCTTGCCCATCAGCCGCATGGCCACCACCACAGCCAGATACACCAGCACCGTGCGCACAACCGAAGAAATCATCCCGGCACCTCCTCATAAATTCCCGCAAAGGCGGCCACACTATCCTGCGTGAGAGGGGGAGAACCATGACGCAGAAACCGCTGTACCGCTCGCTTGATGCCAACCTTGCGCTTCTGGAGGAAATGTTTGGCCGTTCCGACGATTTTTATACCAAGCGCCTGATGCTTGCCGGAATCCCGTGCGCTATCGTCATGTTCACAGGGCTGTCCTCGCCGGAAAAGCTCTGCCGCATGGCGTTGGATATGCTGGACCGCGACCCCGCCATGCTGGGCGGCGGGGAGGGGCTGTGCGACTATCTGCTAACCCAGAGCCGCGTCCCCGCCGAGCCTGACGCGGTGGAGGATCGCACCGCGCTGGTGGAGCTGCTCTCCAACGGACTGTCCGTTTTGCTCATCGACGGCGTGCGGCGCGGCGTCGCGTTTTCGACGCAGGAGATGCCCCAGCGCTCGATCTCGACACCGATGAGCGAGGGCAACCTGCGCGGCCCGCAGGAGGCATTCACCGAACTGTTGCGCAATAACATTTCGCTGCTGCGGCGGCAGTTCCGCACCGGAACGCTTGTGGCAGAAATCTCCACCGCCAGGACCCGTGCCAAGACCGAATACTGTCTGTGCTACGACAGTACCCTGGCCCCAAAGGAAACCATCGACGCTCTGCGGGAGCGGCTGAAACAGGTGGAGATTCCCGTTCTTCTGGACAGTGCCTACTTTGCGTCGTTCCTCAAGCAGGACAAGCTGAATCTTTTCCCGGCAGCTGCCTACACCGAACGCCCCGCCACGGCCTGTGCCCGCCTGTGTGAGGGCAAGGCCGTCGTTCTTGTAGCGGGCTGTCCGTATGCGCTCATTGTGCCCAGCTTTTTTGCCGAGCACTTCGAGTGCCTCGACGACTACGCCTCGGGCGCAGTGTTTGCCGGACTTATCCGTATTTTAAAATATCTCGCCTTCCTGCTGGCTGTGTTCGGGCCGGGGCTCTACGTCATGGCCGTGGCCTTTGCGCCGGAGATCATCCCTATCCGGCTTTTGACCAAGCTGGCACAGGGCGAGGCATCCACGCCGCTGCCGCCAATGCTGGAAATGCTCTGCGTGACGCTGCTTTTAGAAATCGTCCGCGAGGCCGGGCTGCGTGCGCCGCAGTCTATCAGCCACACGGTCAGCCTGGTCGGCGCGCTTATCATCGGCGAGACCGCCGTCAGCGCGGGCATCGTCAGCGTGCCGGTTTTAACGATGGCCGCTGCGGCGACGATTGCCACGCTGGCTGTGCCGTCGCTGTATGAGCAGTCGATCCTGTTCCGCTTTGCCGTCATCGTGCTGGCCGGATGCTTCGGCGTGCCGGGGCTAGCCTGCGCCGCACTGACGATTCTGGCGATGGCCTGCGGCAGTGAGCCGTTCGGGTACGACTATCTCTACCCGCTCATGCCGCCGGGCCGGGCCAGCGTGCGGGACGGCTTTGTGCGCAGCATCTGGAGCCGCCTTGCCAAATCCGGGGAGGTGATCAGCCGCCATGAAGCGTGAATGCCCCAGTCTTTTCGCCGCACTGCTCGTCAGTCTGCTCGTCAATGTGCTGCTGCGCAGCCAGACCGCCTACTGGCCGCGCGCCGGGCTTTTCAGTGCGGTGGTCTGTGCGCCGCTGCTGGCGGGCGTCGGCTGGCTGTTTGCCCGCAGCTGGCGGCTGGCCGCCGACCCCGTGTACAAGCTGCTGTTCGGCGCGCTGCTCGTCTACACATCAGTACTGGAGCTGCTGCGGCTCTGGCAGCTGGCGGACCGGCTCTATCCCGGCGCGGTCACGCTGACCTCGGTCTGTCTGCTCGTTGTGCTGCCTGTTGTCTATCTGCGGCGGGTTTCGGCGCTGTCCCAGACGGCCTATGCCGTGCTCTGTCTGCTGGTACTGGCAACCGTCGCCATGCTGGCATCGGTGCTTCCGCGGCTGTGCATCGTCAATCTGCAAACTGCCGCACTGACACAGGACGATTTTCTCGCCGCCGTCAGAGACCAGCTGACGCTCTACCCGGAATACCTGCTGCCCGCGCTCTGGCCCGAGCAGGACAAGCGTGGCCGCCATACGCTGCTGCGGCTGGCCGCGTGGGCACTGGCGTTTGACGTGGGGATGCACCTGATTCTGGAATTGTTCTACGGCGCGGCCATGCCGCTGCGCATCGATCCGGTGCACGCCGCCGCGCGATGCGGAGCACTGTCGATCTTCAACCGGCTCGAGTGGCTGCAATTTATTCTGTGGGTCATGGCCGTCACGGTCAAGCTGGCTCTCTACCTTTATGCGCTGGTGCGGCTGCTGGGCGGGCAGAACAAGGCCGAGGACAGCGCCGCCGGGTTAGATCGGTTTCCTCTGTATCCGGGCGGCGTCTGGTTTTTGTGCGCGGTGCTGCGCAAGCTCGATTTAGATGCGGCTCTCTCACTGCGCAATGTGCTGACCTGGAGTTTTGTGGGCTTGACCGGGATAGGAGGTGCCGCCGCATGTCTGTACCGAAGGCTAAGGCGCTGCTGACCGTCTGCGCCGCGCTGCTGCTCTGCGGCTGCGGGCAGGCGCTCTCCGAGCGGGAGATCGTCCGCGCCGTGTTTTTTGCGCGGCAGCAGGGGGCATACTCCGCCTGTCTGCTGCTGGCCGATCAGAACACAGAGAGTGACGGCGTGCAGTACAAAACCACGTCTGCCCGCGGGAACACCGCCGCGCAGGCGCTCCACCTGGCCGAGGACGCTCTGCCGGGCCGGCTCTACTACGGGCTGCTCGACCTGGCCGCACTGCCGCCGGGCTGTGATTGGGCCGACGCGCAGACACTTGGCACGCTGCTCTACGACAAGGCCCAGCCCGCGCCGGAGCTTTCGGTTTTTGTGCTGGACACCGCCGACCACAGCTGGGCCGCGGACGCTGCCTCCCTGTATGAGGACATGAAGGCCGTGGAAAGGGAATATGACCTGCACTGCGGCTTACAGCAGCTTTTTACCCAGGCGGACGGCTGTGCAGTGCCCGCCTACCGCGCTGACAGCGGGTATGACTTTGCGCTGCTGGCAGCAGACGGAGCTTCCGTGTACGTCTCCGGCTTGCAGGCTCAGCTGGCCGCGGCGCTCTGCGGGCAGACGGGCCGCTTCTTTACGGCCTTTGCGGGCGGGCAGGCCGTCTGTGACACCCGGGTCAACGTCACGGCGGAGGATACCACCGTGCAGCTCCATCTGAGGGATACGGATTTTCAGCCGCTGGGGGCGTACAACGAGGATTGGCAGGCGCTGCTCTGCACCGAATTGCAGCAGGCGTTCTCGGCCCTGACCGCAGACGATGCCGCTGATTTTTTCCATCTGCAATTCTGGCACGTCAATCTGTGGGGGCCCGGCAGTGCTCTGCCCGTGCCGCGGCTGGAAATCCTATTTGAATAGGCGCAGAAAATGCCCGGCCATTTCTGACCGGGCATCGCTTATTTCTGTCAGGAGAGCGTTGACGGACGGGAAATATAGATCAGATTCGTGTCTGCGATAAAGGTCTGGAAGTTGTAGAGCACCAGCACCTCGTCATAGCCCTCTTTTTCAATTGTGGAATCCAAGCCGTACTTGAAGTTGCGGAAATCCACCACACCGATTTTCGCGTAATTCTCGGTCAGGTAGGGCACAAAGCTGTTCGCGTAGCTGTCCTTGACCACCAGAATACTGCCTCTGCCTCGGCCCTCGATCGTTGAATAACCGTTGTTGCCGTCCAAAAAGGCGGCGTACTTATCGCGGGTGTCAAACTTCTGCACATTCACGATGTTTTCCGTCGTTTCCGGCTCGTAGGCGGCCTCGCCCGTGATTTTGTAGATCGTCATCAGGCTGTCGAGCGGGTAGTAGGTGATTTCATCGTTTTCGACGTTCCACAGCCGCGTGGCCGAGTAGTGGGTGCCCTGAAAGTCTGTCACCGTGATTGGCTCATGCGCGGCGCGGTCAAACGGCGTCAGGCCCTTGAGGCTGCAGAACTGCTCATAGGCACGGTACGCGCCGTTGGGCGTCCAGTGGTGGTCGGTCTTGAAATACAGGTATTCGTCCTTCAGGTCTGTGAACGTCCCGCGCAGGTCGATAACATCGGCGCTCTGGCCGACTTTGGCAAAAATATCATCGAGCATCGCGTTTTCATCCACCATCGGTGCGCCTGCTGGCAGTTCCTCCGGGTAGATGACGCTGGCCGACGGGGCCAGCAGGAAGGTGACCTTGCCCGGGTGGTTCGCGGCAAACTCGCTGACGGCCTGTACATTCTTGGCAAGCTGCTTCCGGGTGGCGTCGTCCACCGTGAACAGCTTTGTGAACATCCAGCGGTCCTTACCCAGCAGAATGCCGCCCTCCTCCGCCTTTCGGAACAGCACCTCGTCCGCCGCGCGCTGGGTGTTGACCGCTGCGTCACGCAGGGAGAACTGATCCTGCATCCAGCGGGCAAAGCCGCTCTGCCAGCTGCCGTCCAGCAGTGCGCTCACGCTGAACGCCGGGAGCTGTGCGGCCTTGCGGTTTTCCAGCTCGAGCTGCGTGCGCTTGGGCCACACAATATTGACGAGGGAGAACCCGAACAGCAGCACGGCGCAGAGCACCAGCAGCGGATACCCCGCACGGCGTCTGCCGCCGTTTTTACGGTACACAACCTTTGACATTTGTCCGTTCCTCCTCTCAGAAATTCGCGTACAGCGCAGTAGCGTTCGTGGCGGCCACTACGTAGCAGACGCACAGCGCGGTCAGCAGGGCAAACACAAGGAGCTTTGCCACAGTATTTTTGCTGATTTTCTCCCACAGCCAGTGCGGCAGCGCGGACGAGCAGACACAGCCCAGCACCAGCAGCACACCGTAATTGCGCAGATAGTACACGGGCGAAATGCCGCCCTGGGGCACAAACAGCTTTTGCAGCAGCAGACCCAGCGGTGCGCCGGGCTGGTTGGCCGTAAAGATGCCCCAGCCCAGCACCACAAAGAACAGCGTATAGATATGCGGCCAGACCTTGCCCTTTTTGAGATATTTCAGCAGGAAGGTTTTTTCAATCGTGAGCAGCACAAAGTAGTAAAGGCCCCAGGCAATAAAGTTCCAGCTGGCCCCGTGCCAGATGCCGGTAGCAGCCCAGACCAGGAACATATTGAGCAGCTGTCGCGCCTGGCCCTTGCGGTTGCCGCCCAGGGGAATGTAGATGTAATCCCGGAACCAGCCCGACAGCGTAATATGCCAGCGCCGCCAGAACTCGGTGATGCTGCCCGAGATATACGGCAGGTTGAAGTTGGCCGGACAGTCAAAGCCGAGCAGTGCGGCCAGGCCGTTGCTCATCTCGCTGTAGCCCGCAAAATCAAAGTAGAGCTGTAAACTGTAGGCGATGATGCCCAGCCACGCCAGCGGGGTCGAGACATTCGTCAGCCCAACGCCGCCCGCGCCGATGATATCGGTCCAGAGTGCGCCGATGGAGTCCGCCAGAATGACCTTCTTAGCAAGGCCGAACACAAACAGCTCTGCGCCGTGCTCGGCCCTTGCCGGCGTGCAGCGGTTCGCGCCGTCGTGCAGCTGGTCGGCCATCTCGCGGTATTTGACGATGGGCCCGACGATCAGCTGCGGGAAGAAAAGCACATACACTGCAAACGTGATGAAGTTTTTCTCCGGCGCGATCTTGCCGGTGCAGACGTCGACCTCATAGCTGATGATCTTGAAAATGTAGTAGCTGATGCCCAGCGGCAGCACCGTGCCGATATTCAGCGCCGCCAGCCCCAGATGCGCGACCTGGTTGACCGTGTCGATCAGGAAGTTGGCATACTTGAAGTACACCAGCACGCCCAAATTGACGAGCACCGCTGCCAGCGGCAGCAGACCGCGCAGTTTGGCCTTCGCCCGCGCTGTCAGCAGCGCCCACAGGTAGTTAAAGACGATCAGCACGGCGATCAGCGGCAGGAACGCAACACCGGTCCAGCAGTAGAAGATGATGCTTTCTGCCAGCAGCACTGCATTTTTGGCGCGGCCCGGCACCAGATAATACAGCAGCAGGGAAAGCGGCAGGAAGCAGAACAGGAACACCACACTGTTAAAAACCATGGCGGACTCCCTTTCTTTCGGTGAATTTCATCGTTAGCAAAAAAGGCCGTTGCCGAACGGCAGCGGCCTGCAGGGTACAGGGATCAATCAGAAGTTCAGCGCAGTCTCCAGCGCGGTATCGATGGGGGCGTAGTCGGGGTTGGCGATACCGGCAATGACGATGGCAACATAATTGCCGTTGGTCACAATGCGGGCATCCTTGGCCAGTGCGACCTTGTCGGCAAACTCGGCGTACAGGTCATTGGCGGACAGGCTCTCCTTGTAGGCTTCCAGTTCTGCCTTGACGGCATCGGCCTTGCCGTCCTTGGCCTGGGCAACAAAGACGAGACCGCAGTCCGCCTGGTCGTTCGTGACATCGCCCTTGTAGCCGACGAGGTTGTCCATCGTCAGCATTAGCTCATTCTCCACGGAGAAGTCATCCAGCGCACGGGGGTTGGCGATGGGGTTCACAGCCTCGATGGCGGCAACAGCGGCATCAAGGTTTGCGGTGTTGGCTTCGTCGCTCACGGCGATGTCAGTCTCGCCGTCCGTGCCGCCGATGATGGTTTCCGCAGAGGAGGCTACCTCGGAAGATGCGGCGGCGGAAGTGCTCTCGCTTGCGGCGGGGGCAGAGTCTGCGGAGGAGCCGCAGGCGGCCAGCAGCATGGCGCAGCACAGAATAACGGGGATCAGTTTTTTCATAGGTCAGGTTCTCCTTTTATTATAACACTGTGGTTATTTTCCTCACGTATGGGCATAGCTTGCCCTATACTTTTATAAGGATACACTATTTTCCTGTTTTTTTCAAGGCGTTTCTGGCAAAACCTGCCGCGATACCGGCACAGAATATGTAAATTTTTTATGCCTTGACAATCCCTCCGCGACAGGGTATAGTCAAAGAAAATTGTAATTTGCGGGGGGTATGCCTGTGCGCAGTCAAAAAGCCCGGGAGACAGCCTGGACCGGGATGCTGTTTGCCTTAGCCATCGCGCTGTCCTATCTGGAATCGCTCGTGTCGCCGCTGCTGGGGCTGATGCCGGCTATTAAATTAGGACTGTCCAACATCGTCGTCATGTACGCGCTGCTGTTTCTGCGCACCCGCACGGCGCTGCTGCTGGTTGTGTTAAAGGCGCTGTTCGCCTTTCTGACCCGCGGGGCCACCGCCGGGTTTCTGTCGCTGTGCGGCGGGGCGCTGTCTCTGGGCGTCATGCTTGTGCTGCTGCAGCTGCCGGTCAGCGGGTATATCTTCTGTGCCGGTTCGGCGCTGGCCCACAATCTGGGGCAGCTGGCTGGGGCCGCCGTGCTGCTTTCCAGTGCGATGGCACTGGGCTACGCGCCGGTGCTGCTGGCGGCAGGGCTGATCGTGGGCGGCATCAGCTGCACTTTGTCCCGGGCGCTGTTTTCCGCACTGCCGAAGCAGGCCGGGCAGCAGCGCCGGGGGAGTCCGTTTCAAAAATAAGAATCTTTCTTAAAATTTTTATTTTGCCTATTGACATTTATGCGTACATGCCGTATAATAAAGCCATCGACACAGGAATGTGTCCTAGGAGCAATTACAAAATAACAGGAGGCAATTCTTATGACTAAGTATGTTTGCACCGTTTGTGGTTATATCGCAGAGGGTTCCATCCCCGAGTTCTGCCCGGTCTGCAAGGCCCCGGCATCCAAGTTCATTGAGAAGAAGGACAACACCTACGTTACCGAGCATGTCGTCGGCATCGCCAAGGACGTTCCCGAGGAGATCAAGCAGGGTCTGCGCGAGAACTTCAACGGCGAGTGCAGCGAGGTCGGCATGTACCTGGCCATGGCCCGTGTGGCTGAGCGCGAGGGCTACCCCGAGATCGCTGAGGCTTACAAGCGCTATGCCTACGAAGAGGCTGACCACGCATCTCGTTTCGCCGAGCTGCTGGGTGAGGTCGTGACCGACAGCACCAAGAAGAACCTGATGATGCGTGCCGAGGCCGAGTGCGGTGCCTGCTCCGGCAAGATGGACCTTGCCAAGAAGGCTAAGGCTCTGAACCTCGACGCCATCCACGACACCGTCCACGAGATGGCAAAGGATGAGGCCCGTCACGGCCGCGGCTTCGAGGGCCTGCTGAAGCGCTACTTCAACGTGGAGCTGTAATTCCTGCTTTTTTCTGAACCTGTTATCATAAAGCTGCCGTGCGGTTCCAAAGCTGCACGGCAGCTTTTTTTGCTTGACGAGCTCCATGGCAGGGCGTACAATGGAAAAAACATTCCGAAAAAAGGGGAAGTCTTATGAAATCAACTTCCACACGCTGTGCGCTGCTGGACGAGCTGCGCGGGCTGGACCTGATCAGCATGATGCTTTACCATGGCATGTGGGATCTGGTTTATCTGTTTGGTGTGCGTGCACCGTGGTATGGCAGCTGGCAGGGAGAACTGTGGCAGCAATCCATCTGCTGGGTGTTCATCCTGCTGTCCGGCTTCTGTCTGCCGCTGGGCCGCCACCCGGTCAAACGAGGCGCGGTGGTGTTTGGGTGCGGCGCACTTGTCACGGCGGTCACGCTGATCTTCATGCCTGCGGATGCCGTCTGGTTCGGCGTGTTGACCCTGCTGGGCTCAGCTATGATCATCACAGGACTGCTGGAAAAGTGGATGGAAAAGGTGCCCCCGGTGGTCGGCCTTGCAGGGAGCATGTTTCTGTTTTACTTCACCCGCTATGC
>OHYP01001092.1_pt1 | contig 10495 bp, 6 predicted proteins | sample 1580341 | NCBI WGS metagenome assembly OHYP01 (sample SAMEA3882509, study PRJEB24775) | human gut metagenome | biome: human-associated habitat; feature: intestine environment; material: feces | place: Netherlands | collected 2009/2010 | reverse complement strand
GCGGGGACCGACTGCAAACTGCCCGCCGCACCAGTCACAGAACGCGTTCCACAAGGCTGCGGCGTAGGGCAGAAGAAAGCCTGCTGCCCCGCCCAGCGCCAGAAGCAGGCCCGGATGCCGGACAGCGGGGCGCTTCCGGCGCTGCGGATGGGGCTGCGGCGCAGTGACCAGAAGAACCAGTACACAGAGCGCTGCGGTCAGGAGCAGATCTCCGCCGGGACAGCCTCCGCAGTAAAGCAGGATGCAGTGGAACAATGCCGCAAAACAGGCTTCCAGCCGACGATGCCGGAAGGGCTGCAAAAAAGCAAGGGTGCAGAACTCCAGTACGATCAGAGGAAAAATCATGCTTGTGAGGAACAGGTTGATGCGCAGACCGGAAAGGGCAAGCATGCCATTCTGCCCCAGCAGCAGGAAAAGCAGATAGACGGCAATTTCTGCCAGCCGCAGCCGGCGCAACATACAAAACAGCGCGGCGTCATCTTCCATTTTTTTCAGAAAGGCAGGCCCCGCCGCTGCGCCCAGAAACAGGGCGGCAGCGCCAAAAACCGCAGTCAACGGCACATATACGGCGTATGAGGTAAAACTGACGAGCAGCGCACAGCCTACTGCAAGGATGGAGAGCGCGCTCCAGAGGATCACCAGATCAAAAAGGTTGAAGATGAAAAAGGAAGAGACAAAAAGGCACAGGCAGGTACACACGATCCACCCGACAGGGACAATGAGAACTTCGGCGCACAGGCTGTCAAAGGCGGCAGAAAAAACTGCGATGCCGGAGATGCTCAGAAAGAAAGCGACCATGCACAGCAGGGTGAACTCCAGCTGAAAGGAAGCAAGCCGGTCAAGGTGATGCTTTTGCTTGAACTGCTCCATCCGTTCGAACGGCGTATGCAAGGGGGTCTTGCTGCGCACAACAGCCAGCGTCAGCAGGCCTGCCAGAATGCCGACAGTTGCTGGGGACAGATGCTCCGCAGCGAAAAAGACCAGCAGGTCGCCCCGCGCCGAAAAACGCCGCCGCTGCCAGCACAGGCAGCCAGAGCAGAACGCGAAAAACCACGAAAACTGCGCCGGCAAGGGTCTCTTTGTTGAACTTCATGATGATTCCTCCTTTGCGGCAAAGGGGTCATGCGTCATCGGCCTCAAAGCCGAAGCGCTCCACCTTGATGTCCTCTTCTTTCAACTGATGATAGATCTTTTCCGCGTCGGCTTTGTCGTCAAACGGAAGTGCGTACGGCAGGGTCTCTACGGCGTTTTTGAGGTCAGAGAGAGAGGAGCTGTGATAGTGATCCTTCAGGATCTTTAATCCGCGCATAAAGCGACCGTTCCAGCTTTGGATCACGACCTGATATTTCTTGCTGGGGTCAAGGTCGAACGGATGCTTCGGGTGGGAGTCCTGCAGGAAGCTGGTGGTGAAAGAACAGAGGTCGTCAGCCGTGCTTTCATACTCCTCGATAAGGTCCAGCAATGGGTCCTCTTTTCTGTCCACATAATGGACAAGATCAAACAGCTTCGGCTTCTGGTGCGGCGGCAGATCCTGCCGGGGCTGGGGCTCCTGCCAGCCGCTGGGGTCAAAGGCCATGGTGCAGGGAGGCAGTTCGGTCACGAACTTAATGCTTCCGTGCAGAATGACCAGTGCCTGCCCCGTTTTCAGGGAGGCCAGCTGTGCCGGCGTGATGAGCGAACAGGAATCGTGCTCCACGCGGTCGTCCGACACACGGTCGCCGCAGAGCTTGCTCATTTTTTCCAGAGTATAGAGGTCGTTGGTGCGGTACATCACCGTGAGGTCGGCATTGGAGCGGATGGTCTCCGCTTCGGACTCGCCGTAAATGGTCTCAAGCTGCTTGAGGCTTTGCAGCACGATGAAAGTGCGGATGTTCCGGGAGCGCCCGGCTGCCATCATGCGGCTCAGCGATGAGATCCGGCCGATGTTGCCGGCTTCTTCCAGCAGAAAATTCATCCGCCGGGGCAGGCGGCCATTATATTTCTCCTGCGCAAGGCTGACGAAGTGCCGCATGATCTGGTCGATGATGACTGCGGCCAGTGGAGAATACATCGGGTTTTCGTCAGGCAGGATCAGCCAGATGGCCAAAGGCTTCTGCCCGTCCAGCTCGTTGATGTGCAGATCATCGTTGGCAATAAAGCCGCGCAGCACATTGCTGCGCAGAAAACGGGACAGACCCTCCAGCATTGTGGAGCGGATGCCGCCGCGCGTATCCGAGGCAGTGCTGATATAGCTGTAAAGCTCACTGCTCACGATGGAATCTTCCGGCAGATGATGCATCAGGTGCTCCAGATAGGTGTCCCGGCCGAAAACGGTGCTGCCGTGGCCGGAATAGCGCCGGTCGCCCTGCATGATCAGGTTCTGGACACTGGCGATGTTGATCTCTTCCGGTTGGGCGCACTCCATCAGTGCATAGGCTGCGGCAATGAATACCGAGCGTGCACTGTTGATCCAGAAGGGATCGCTCTTGCTTTCTGCATACAGCGTGTATGCCAGATCTTCCAGCATTTCGCCGCCCTGCTTCATGCGCATGGGGTCGCCGGATAAGTACAGCTCCGCAGGGGCGCTCAGCACATTGACGCACTCGGATGCCAGCATATTGCGGAAATCGATGACATGTACGGTATAGTCTTTGCTCATCCGGCAGGCGTTGCGGCGGTAAAGCTCGCCTTTGGGGCACCAGATTCTGGGTGCCGCAAAAGGACTTTCCGGCACCGGTCACACCCAGAAAAATGCCGTTGCTCTCCCCGGCGTGCACCCAGCAGCGGTTGTTTTCGCAGTACAGCACCGGGCCGCCGCCCGCCTGTCCCGCCAGGGACAGCGCTGCTTTGATATTCTCCTGCTTTGTCCAGCTTTCTCCACGGATCATATTATCGAACCTCCTTTTTCAGAGAAGAATACAGGGTTTTCAGCTTCAGCAGCGGAATAAATTCGGAAAAATCAGCCTGCTGGGCCAGCGTGCAGGCCAGCCGCACCGCCTGACGCGCGTTCCGGGTGCCGGTCTGGTGCACCAGTTTTTGCAGGATCGCATCCGTTTCGGGAAGATCCTCCAAACGGATGTTCAGCTGATCGATGAGCGTCTGGCGGGTGATGCCGGCCAGCGTCTGCTCGGAATAGGGCGGGATCCGGACCCAGTGCATCTGATTCGGGTCCAGCAGGGCGCTGATCTTTTCCATCAGGAGCAATTGGCTGCGGTTCGGTGCCGACGGCAGGAAAAAGAGCAGGGTGGCATGCGCTGCCATACTGGGCAGCTCGCGGAAAAACAGCCGGGTCTGCTCTTCGCCGAAATGTGCGGCCAGAACGGTGATGTCCCAGGCAATGACACCCTCGTACTCGTTGGTGTACACGGCGCTGGCGCGGATGCTGCGCAGCGTCTGGCAGAGCTGATCCATGCTGCCGTCCAGCTGATATTCCAGCATCAGATCCAGTCCGCCAAAGCTGCGTACACCGGCCTGCGCAAAGGCACGGCTCAGGTAGTTGGCTGCGGTGGTGCGGCCGTTGCCTTCATCCAGCGTCAGGATGAAATGCCCGGGCTGGATGCCGAGACGATGATACTGCTGGGCGCGGAGGCAGCACTGCTGCACTGCGTCCACCAGAGGCTCCATGCCGATGGGTGCGGGAATTTGATTCATATTGCTGCCTCCTGTTCTTCCTTGCAGGGAAACCCGATGTGGTCGATCAGACCGTAACGCAAAGCCTCACTGCTGTCCATCCAGCTGTCACGCTCACAATCCTGCTGGATGTCCTGGACCGTGTGGCCGGAATGGACAGCGAGGCGCTCGGCCAGCTTGTACTTGGTGCGCTGGATATTTTCTGCGGCGATCTGAATGTCGGAGGCCTGCCCCTGCGCCATGCCCAGCGGCTGATGGATCATGACGCGGCTGTTGGGCGAGGCATAGCGGCGGCCCTTCGTGCCGGCTGCCAGCACCAGTGCCGCCATGGAGGCCGCCAGCCCGATGGCGGCCGTAGTCACCGGGCAGGACAGCGCCTGCATGACATCGTAGATGGCCAGCCCGGCCGAGACCGAGCCGCCGGGGCTGTTGATCACAAGGGTGATAGGCTCCTGAGAATTGTCCTCCAGATAATGCAGCTGGGTGATGATGCTCAGGGCGGCTTCGTCGTTGATCTCACCGTTCAGATAAATGGTGCGCTTGGACATCAGATCGCGGCTCAGCACACTCATGATCTGCTCCTTGCCGTTTACGCTGACGCTTACTTCCGGGATGTGGTACATAAAAAATCGACCTCCTTTTTTTTGCAGGGGTCCGGCCCGGCGGACTTCTGCCCGCCGGGGGAGTCTGTTCTCTGCCTTTCGCTCTCTATAACGCACAGCGACCCGGTTTTATCATCTGAACAGCAAAAAAAGATCCCGCTTCCGGTCGGAAGTGGGATCTTTTGCAAGAAACGGCTCAGATCAGCTGAGCAGATAATTCAGTTCTTCGCAGTCGGAGGGAACGTTGATCTTCGACTTTACGACAAGCCGGATGGCCCGCTGCTTTAAGGTGCTGCGGTAGGTGGAGTTCAGGCCCTGACGCAGGGCGGTCTCAAAGTCGGTATAGATATCCAGCACAGCAGCTTCGGGGTAGCCGTCCGTTTCCTCGTTCAGCAGCAGAATGGCAAATTTGGCAAGGCCGCTCAGGTAGGACAGGTGCGCCTCGTTGACGCCCATCTGGGTCTGGATGGAGTCCCTCAATGCGCGCTGTGCGTGGCGCAGAGCCTCCTGATATTCACCGCGCTCAAAGAGCATCACGGCCAGCTGCATGGCGCATTTGGGTGCGACCTTCAACGTTTCCAGTGCTTCCCGCAGGACGGCTTCTTCCCGCCGGTGGTCATTGAAATCCCGGCAGACATCGGCTTCGCAGTCGTAACTGCCCTCGTCATCCGGGAACTGCTGGCGGTACAGCTTCAGCAGCTGATCGATCTCGGCTTTGTATTTTTCCAGCTCTTTTTCGCTTCCGGAAAGGGATAGCTGTGTCTCGTACCCGATCAAGAAGCGATAGCCTCTCCATGTCCAGAAGAACTTGGGAATTTTTACCAGCGTCTTGCAAACGGCTTTGCAGCGTTCTCCCTGACCGCACTCCATGCCGTATTGCAGATAGTCGGCCAGAAGATCGACGCTCTTGGGATAAAAGTCCAGTCCGCGCTCCAGCGTAATGCAGGCTAAGTTATAGAGATCGCACTGTGCCAGAACGACGCATAGATTATGCCACGCATCCGCACTGCCGCTGATCTGGGGCTGACGCAGAAGCTGCTCCAAAAAAGTCGTGAGGTCTTTCAGGATCTGCTGCTTTTCCTCGGGCTCTGCCGTGGAAAAGTCCCGCAGATAACGGCTCTCCACGATATCGGTCGCAAGGCCGAGGGTCAGACAGGCCGAAGAATCCTCCTGAGGATCAAAGTCGGTGTATTCTGTCTCGTATGCCATGGTTTATACCTCGCTTTCGTTGTCAGATGGATCGGTTTTTTTGGCTTTTTCCTGTGCATCGATCTCCGCAATTTTCCGATCGATGTCTGCCAGCATTGCGCCCAGATCAAGTTTATCGGAGCTGGCAGACTTTGTGTCAGGTTCGGGTGTATCGGAATTCAGGGAGAATGGGTTAAACAAAGGATTGTTGGAACCCGAGAACAGGTCTGACCTTTGTTCTTCTTTTTGGATCTCACTGAAATCCAGAGAAACACGAACACCTCTTGTCGGCGTTTTGATGGGAAGCACCGGATAGGCGGGGGCATAGCCCGAAATATCCAGCAGATTGACGATGGCGGGCTTGCAGCGGGCCGAGAGAAGAAGCACCTGATTCTTTTCTTTGTCCAGCTGCTGGAGATCATAAACGGACAGGTTGGGGGTGTGGTCTTTCCTTTCGCCGCAAAGCGCAGAGATGTCTTTCAGCAGTTCCAGTTCACGCGAGAACAGGTAGATCCAGTTGGTGCAGTTGGCGGTAATGGTCTGCGCATTTTCCTTGTAAGTGTGCACCAGCTGATTTTTGCTCTGGAGACAAAGGATAAAACGCAGATTGCGGGATCTGCCCGCAGCAAGATACTGAACAAAATCGCATCCGCCGATGGAAGGCAGAGAGCTGAACTCATCCAAAACATAATTGACCCGTCCGGGCAGCTTACCGCCGCTGCGGTCCGCAAATTGTACAAGCTGTTGATACGACTGTGAAATATAAAGAGACACAAGACGATGGTAAGTTGTTTTTTCGTCGGGCGTAAGGAGAAAGACGGCGGTTTTTTCCTGCGCAATACGGTCAAAAGAGAAGGTGGTGTGACTCAGCATGTCCACTAGCGAAGGAGAGATGATGAACATTTTCAAGCCGAGATCCAATACGGATAGTATCCCTTTCTGTGTATCGGAGGCCGTTTCTACCGTGCCGGTCATGCTGGCAGCGATGAGCTCGTCTTTCTTGGCCCACTCCCAAATGGGATTGTGGGCAGAAGAAAACCGGGCCTTTTGGGCGAACATTTCGCGGCGTAGCGTGAGTAGGTTTCCGATGTTCACGGCCTCGTCCGGCTTATCGTATTCCTTGCAGTAGCGGAACAGACACAGGATCAGGCCGTACAGACAGGATGCTGCAGAGCTGCTCCAAAAAGGATCATCTGTTCCGGTGTTGGCGGTTATGGTACGGGCAACATCCTCGATGAATTCGCCGGCCTTGTCGAGGTTTCCCTCTTTGTAAAAACGATATGGGATCTCTAGAAAATTCCAGCAGTCGCCCACAGAGGCATCTCGGAAGTTTACCGTGATGATGTTGTAATCCTGATCTTCCAAAAAACGGGCCATGGTACGATATAATTCGCCCTTTGGGTCGTTGATGATCATACTTTCCCCTGCAAAGCCCAGCATTCGGATGGTGGGCATGACGATACATCGCGTCTTTTTACTGCCGGTCGCACCGTAGACCAGGGTGTGGTTATCAGAGCTGTCCACGGCAACGGCACCGTGTTCCCGGTCATAGGCCAGCGGCGGGCCGCCTACAAAGCCATCGTAGCTTTTGGGGCCGGTGAAGCGGTTCTGCTCCACAAGGAACCGAGAATTTTCACGCAGGATCGCAGACGGTTTTTCAAAATTAGGATTATCGAGATTCAGCATAAAAACTCCTTTTTATTACTTTTTTAGTGTCTGCGAAAGGCTGTTTCGCTGGCTCTCTATTTCGCTCTCCACGTTTTTCTGACCGAGAGATTTGAGCTCATCGTAGAAATTCTTCAAAATCGGTTCCAATTCCGACTGACTATATCCTTTGATGATATCACTAAAGATTATGGAAACCAAGCGACAGAGGTCGTCCTTTGATAGATTTTCTTTGTCTTTTTTGTACTCATCCAGAATAGCGCCCAGAGAGTCCTCAGGTGGAAGCTTTTCCAGAACGCTTGTCTCCAAAGCCGTCCAATAGCGTTCCCTTTTTTCAAAAAAATCTTTCTTGTCTGTTGATTTTGCTGTCGCGTTGTTCAGGCAGAAAAGAACCATTGCCACAATATAGGAGTAAAGAATATCGGGGCCGCGCTTTTGCTCTGCACGCGAGAGATTGGTTTCGAGCTTTAAACTTTTCAAATATTCACCAAATTTTTGCGGAATGTACGCGGCAAGAGTCATTTTTAAAGCATTGCACCAATTATCCTTCGCTTCTCCTGCAAAAGGATTGCCCACCATATCCACATCTGCCATTGTAAAGGGAATTCGCTTAGCTCCTCCGAGTTTCCAGTGGCTTGCTTGGTAAGAATGAACATTCTCAATAAGAGCGTGTTCAAAATTTTCCCATGCTTTGATCATTCGATTATGATCTGCTTTTTCTGTGTCTGCTTTTTCGGAACTCAGACAGAACGATAAATATTTTTCCGTTATGATATCGTCGGCTTCGTCATAACAGAAAAGTCGCGCAAGCGACTCACAGCAATTCGGTGTCTGCTGCTCTTTTTCTCGAAAACAGTCCCCTGTGAGGAACAACACTTTTTTAGCCAACGATGTACAGTCGGCGTCGTCTTTGAAAAATACCGACTTGAAACAGTCGGATATCCACCCGAAGCCATCGCCGTTGTTTTCAAAGTCTGCGTAATCGCCGGTAAGAGCGGTAAAAAGTTCTGCCAACGTTACAGAGATCGGAAGATAAGTCTCTGTAACGATCAGGCAGTATTCGGAAGAAAAAATATATTTAAATTCGCTGCGCCTGTCCCCTTGTTCGGCTGAAAGAATCCGAGTAGATGGTATTCCCGGATATATCGAACCAAGACAAGTGCGGATTTTAAAAACCTCTTGGGCGACACTGTTTTTGTCCCCGCTTTTGTTGCTGCTTTTTGACCAGACGGTATTCAAAATCTCGGTGGTTGCGATGCCGGCGGCTAGAATACCTTTGGCAGGGGAAATGGAGTGCTTCGCAATGCAGCGCAGAACCTCCAAGGACTTTGGTGTAAGATGAGCTATCATTTGGCCGCTGCAATCATAAGCACTGCCATTTTCAGCATCGATATAGGCGCCATTCTTAAGTCTTATCTGAAGGACCTTTATCTGGACATTCGAGTTCATGGAATCCTCCTTTCTTCATAATTTTGTAACAACTATTAATTTTTAGGCGGTATCGATTAATTTTTGATGTGATTTCTGATTAAATGGGAATTGCCTTAAAATTAATTTCGAATCAACGATATTTTTAATTTTTGAAAAAAGGCAAAAATGGTATTCTGTGGCCATGGTCGAACACACATTGAGTGCTAAGGAGGAACACCATGGCTACATATCATAACGAAAAAACTTTGTCTGAGATCGCCCTCGTCAACTGTTTTAACAAGATCACAGCAAACGGTATCCGCACGGCGGAACAGCTGCGCCAGACGGAATACTATCAGGAGGCCATCGAAGCGATCTATAATTTTGTGCGCGATGCTGCGCTCAAAACGAAGAAGTCCAAAGACATGCTCAAGGCGTCCGGTTTGGAGGCTGACGATGTGGCAGTGGGCTTCGTCCTTGAGTACATGGAGAAGGATAGCAAGATCGATGGCCTTTTGAAATGCCGTGACGCGGGGCATTCCAAGTGGCTGTGGCGCTGCCTGGCAAACTACCTCGTTGATCTGACTAGGCATGGAACGCGCAAAACGAAAGACGCAGAAAAGATCGTGACGGCAATTGACGATCAGACGCTGGAGCTGGTTTCTGCCGAAATGGAAGCGAACCCTGTCGGCTGCGAGATGATCGAATTTGTGCTGCAGAACGTGAATTTTAGCCCGGCAGAAAAGCTTTGCGGACTGTTGTTTTTGGACAACAGCTTTGGTGAATTGATGGCTGTGCACAACAGTGCACAGAGCGTGGAAGCTTTTGTAGAGGAGCTTGTTTGCGAGGCGAAGGCGATTTATGGAATTAACGTGAGTGATGCAGAGGAGCGCGACGTGGTCCGTATGCTGAAAAACGCGGCGGATCCGGGGAAGGCGATCCTCTTGGCACGTCACAGGGCACGGAAGAAGGTCTTGAACGTTTTCGAGAAACGCCGCAGCCTGAAACTGAAAAAAGCATCCTGACTTATATAGTAAAACAGGCGCGCCATTTTTTCAAGCGTGTTTGATGAATTGTTCTATCCATAGCTGCTTTTTGTCAATAAGGAACAAACCCACATGCCCGCCCACCGTGGTTTTCCACAGGTGGGCGGGCATTCTTTTGTGCCTTTTTGGCATAAAAATACCCCCGGAGGATGCAGCGTTTTTTACGCTGTCTACTCTGGGGGCGGCATATCGGGCACTGCGCGGCAGCTCCCGGAAGCGGACACTGTATTGCTGAAAAAGCACTTGCTTAGTGCCGCTCCTCCGGCGGGCAGCAGCTCTCCCGGGGGATGAGCTTATGCGGCACGATGATCTTTGTGGCCAGAAGGTTCGGATTCTCGATGTGGTTGATGGTCTGGCTGGCCGCTTCCATGCCCAGCTGGTAGGGGTTCACGTCCACGGTGGTCAGCTGCGGGCTGGTGATGCGGGAAAATAGCGAGTTGTTGAAGGACACGATGGACAAATCTTTCGGGACGCGCAGTCCCAGTTTGCCGCAGAACTGCTCCAGCACCACAGCAAGGATGTCGTCGCTGACCAGCATGGCGGTGGGGTGGTCCGGCGCGGTGAGCAGGGCTTTCAGTGCCCCCTCGTAGGCATCGTTCAGGGTGTTGACCTCCACACAGTCCTCTTCCCGCGGGGTGATGCTGTGCTTGAGCAGGGACATCTGATAGCCCCGCTTGCGCTCTGCGGAGAACAGCATAGCGTTGCTGACCCCGAAATACGCAATGCGGCGGTGTCCCATCTCATAAAGGTAATCGGTAGCTTCCTCCCCGGCAAGGGCGTTGTCGTTGTCAATGTAGATGGTCTGGTTGGCGGACTGCGCCGCCTTGCCCACAATGACATGGAGCAGTCCCTCATTGCGCAGATACGCCGCCACCGGGCAGTCCTTTTTGGAGTAGAGCAGGATAAACCCATCTGCCTGCGCGTTGGCCACCATGCTCTGGATGGCGTCCAGCACCTCGGCGTCGTCCTGCCCGG
>OHYP01001091.1_pt1 | contig 10497 bp, 8 predicted proteins | sample 1580341 | NCBI WGS metagenome assembly OHYP01 (sample SAMEA3882509, study PRJEB24775) | human gut metagenome | biome: human-associated habitat; feature: intestine environment; material: feces | place: Netherlands | collected 2009/2010 | reverse complement strand
TTCATGTTTTATCTTTCTTTATTAAAATGCAAAATGCCGTCAACTTTTACAGCAAAGTGACGGCAAATATACATAAAAAAGAAGATAATTACCGAGAAGATTTCTTCTTTTTGTCGATGGATTCGGTGATTTTTGCGAATAATAGCAAAGCTATAGCGGCAATCAGCCCGATAGCAGCGAAATAATACCAGATATAATGTGCATTGACACTAGCTGCTTCCCACGCTTCGCGGGTTTCAAACAAGACTGGATCAGGACAATATTTTGTCAGAAGCACCCCCGCAATACCGAATCCGAAAATAGAAGAGAGGAATGAATGAAGATGACTGAAACCGAGGTACATACCTTCTTCGCCCTTGGGGGCCTGCAAAGAGAAGTATTCCAGATAACGCGGTGAGATAAAACATTCTGCCAAAGCTTGCACAACAATACCAAACACCATCATCAAAGTAATATTGCTCATGCCGGAAATAATATCGTTGCCCAGCAAATTACCGCATGCCATCAGCAATGCCGATACCGGAATAAGAAACATGCCTATATTCATAGAAGTAATAGCTGTGCGCTTTGCCATCCACCGGGTGATAAAACTTACGCAGCAAACCACTACAAACGGTTTGGCTGTTTCACCCGCCATACGGATGACATATTTGGGCATAGTTGCATAGAGCTGTTGCTGCACCATCCAAAAGCCGGTTACGATGAGGATAAGAATCAACAAACGCCAATTAGTGATAATACGCAGAAAACCTTGCCCAATTTCACGCATGCTTTTCCCTTCACCTGCTGTATGTGCCGATTTATACAATAAGATGACAGCCAATAATGCCAGCACCGTCATGGCAGCCGAGAAGTAATTGATATAAATATAAGCTTGCTCACCGATAACATTCCGTAGAGGGTCGACCACCGTTTTTCCGGTAAAAGCTCCTATATTCACCATCATATAGAAGATGGAATAGCCGCGAGCACGGGTAGCCTCTGTTGTTTCCTTAGCCACCGATCCCGATATGATAGACTTGATGAACGAACCTCCTACCATGATAACAAACAATACGGGGACAATCATCCAGCGGTCATTACTATCCGGCAATCCTGAAAAACGGGTTGTCTCGCCATACTCCACCAGACCGGCTGTTTCCAGTAGGGTGGGAAGCAATCCCAAGCCCAAATACCCGATGGAAAGCAGTGAGAAAGCAATAATCATCGACTTTCGGAAACCTATCTTATCGGCATATGCGCCCGTAAAGATAGGCAACAAATAGAGCCCTCCCGAAAACAGACCGGAAATCATGCTTGACTCAAAATCATTGAAACCTAAAATATTGGAAAGATAAATGGTAAGAACAATAAATACAGCATAATATGCCATGCGTTCGAACAGTTCTACTGTACTGCTTACCCAAAAAGCTCTGCTGAAGCCTTTGGAAGCGGGTTGGGGTGATGTCATCATCCTTTTGTACGATTAAAATTTATGTATTAAATGAAAAAATAAATGAAAAAATAAATGCAAAAATAGGAAATTAATATCGTGTTTGCAAGATATTAATTTTCTGCAAACACAATATTAATAAGTTGCAGACAAGATATTAACTTCCCATTTATCACTATTTATCTTTTCATTTATATAGAATACTCCGTATCTTTGGACGCTTTTATAAAACGACCATTCATGAAAGATAAAATCGAATTTATAGCTTTTGACGCTGATGACACACTGTGGGAAAGCGAACTTTATATTCAGGAGTTCGAGCACAAATTCTGTAACCTTTTAAGGCAATATCTGCCTGCTTCATCCATATCACAAAGGTTTTTTGAAACAGAAATGAAGAATCTGCATATGTATGGCTATGGGCTGAAGAGCATAATGCTCAGTATGACTGAAACCATCTGCAAAGTGACAGACGGAAACGGGAATATGCATCTTATAGAAGAAGTAATAGGATGGGGACAAGAGCTTCTGCAGAAACCGGTTACACTACTGGAAGGCGTGAAGGAGACCATATCGTCACTTCATGGGAAATATAAATTGGTGTTGGCCACTAAGGGGGACTTGTTCGACCAGAAAAGAAAAATAGAAGCTTCCGGACTGCGAGAATATTTCCATCATATCGAAATTATGAGTGACAAGAAAATCGATGATTACCAGAGGCTGATTGATACATTGGGCTGTCCGCCTGAAAAACTCCTGATGATAGGTAATTCTGTAAAATCAGACATACTTCCGGTATTGGAACTTGGGGGATACGCTGCCCATGTACCATACCACGTGACTTGGGCATACGAGCAACATGAAGGGGAAATACGACATCCCAATTTTATACGATTGGATAGTATCAAAGGAATATTAGATAAGCTATAAGTTATGGGTGAAACTGCATAACTTATAGCTTACTATTGCTTTTTAGAATTGGAAGAAATTCTTAGCGTTATAATAGCTGATATCTTCAATCATCTGGTTTACGCGTTCCATCTCGGAAATAGGAATTTCACCATTTTCTACATCACGGCCTACAAGATTACACAATGTACGGCGGAAATATTCATGGCGCGGATAGGAGAGGAAGGAACGGGAATCGGTCAGCATACCAACAAATCGGCTCAATAAGCCCAGTACAGAAAGGGCATTCATCTGCTTTTCCATACCATCCTTCTGGTCAAGGAACCACCAACCGGAACCGAATTGAATCTTACCGGCAACCGTACCATCCTGGAAGTTACCCAGCATAGTAGCAATGACTTCGTTGGCGCATGGATTCAAATTATAAAGAATAGTCTTGGTCAGCTTACCATTGGAGTTTAAGCGGTCGAGAAATTTAGCCATAGCTTTTGCTGTAGTAAATTCGCCAATGGAATCAAAACCGGTATCAGGACCTAACAGTTTGAACATCTTACTATTGTTGTTGCGAATAGCACCATAATGGAACTGTTGTGTCCAACCTTTCTCCCAATCCATTTCGCCGAACACAACCAGCATGGCCGACTTGAATTTCAGAATTTCCTCCTTCGTCAATCCAGTACCGCCATATACCTTGTTAAAGATAGCCTTAACTTCCGCTCCTGTATAATCCTCGGCATAGAATTCTTCAATTCCGTGGTCAGACAGTTTACATCCTTGTTCCGCGAAAAAATCGTGACGCTTACGCAAGGCAGCAACCATATCGTCAAAGCAGGAAATAGCCACATCGCTCACTTCGGCCAACTTTTCTACATATGCGCGAAAATCGGCAGGAACTTCCACCGCCATTGCCTTATCCGGACGCCAAGTAGGCAACATCTTGATTTCAAAGCCGCTCTCACGTGTCTTGATATGGTATTCCAAGGAATCAATAGGATCATCTGTAGTACAAACCACTTCCACATGATAACGGCGCATCATGCCACGGGCGGAATATTCAGGCTGTTTCAGCTTCTCATTACATTCATCATAAATTTCACGGGCCGTATGAGGATTGAGAATTTTATCGATTCCAAAAGCGGTCTTCAATTCAAGGTGGGTCCAGTGATACAACGGATTACGGAAAGTATAAGGTACCGTTTCGGCCCACTTCTCAAACTTTTCCCAATCTGTAGTATCCTTACCGGTACAGAAACGTTCGTCCACACCATTGGTACGCATGGCACGCCACTTGTAGTGGTCACCTCCCAACCAAATCTCAGTCAGTGACTTAAATTGATAGTCTTCCGCCACCATTTGAGGAATCAAGTGACAATGATAGTCGATAATCGGCATTTTAGCCGCATGCTCGTGGTACAACTTCTGTGATGTTTCCGTTTGCAACAGAAAATTTCCGTCCATAAAGTTTTTCATCTTCTTGTGTTTTAAGTATCTAAAAATATTACTTTCTATTTATTACACCTATATAGTATTGATTGTAAAGCTAATAGGTCGTATAATTGTTTTTAGTTTTATTAACCGTTATCGAACACAAAAGTAGAAATTTTACTTGGAGAAACAAAATAATTCGTATCTTTGCGGCGAATATTTATAATATTTAAGCTTCAGACGTCTCACCTTTACTGCCTTAGGCAGCATACCTCAAGATGAAAAACAAGAACTATACCATTAAAGACATAGCACGCATGTCCGGCGTCTCTGCCGGCACTGTAGACCGCGTACTGCACAACCGCGGAGACGTATCCGTTTCCAGTAGGGAAAAAGTCCAGAAAGTACTCGACGAGATAGATTATCATCCCAATATGTTTGCCATCGGGCTGGCGGCTAAAAAGCGCTATCATATTGTCTGCATTATACCTTATTATATAGAACATGATTATTGGCATGCTGTAGCAGCGGGAATTGACCGTGCCGCACAAGAATTACGGCCGTTCAATGTTGGGGTTAGCTATCTGTACTATCGGCACGCGGACAAATCCTCCTATAAAGAAGCATGTGCTGTGCTCCGGGAGGAAAATGCCGACGCCGTACTTGTTGCCCCGAATTTCCGAGAGGAGACCATAAAACTCACTACTTATTTGGAGGAAGCGGATATTCCCTATGCATTCATAGACTTCAATATTGAACAGACGCATGCCTTGTGTTATATCGGACAAGATTCCAAAACCAGCGGATACATTGCTGCCAAGATTCTGATGCGTAGCTATGAAAAAGGGCAGGAGCTTGTGTTATTCCTGAGCAATAAGAAAAACAATCCGGCAGAAATCCAGATGCAACGCCGCCTCGAGGGGTTCATGCAATACCTTTCCGAGGAACATAAGGATTTGACTATCCATGACATTGTGTTGCACAAGGAAGATACTGACGGCAACAGACGGATATTGGATGCTTTTTTTAAAGAACATCCCCAAGCCGTACTGGGAGCTGTTTTTAATTCCCGTGTTTATCAAGTGGCAAGTTATCTGCACGAAAAGGGGTGGAAGCTGGCAGGACTTGTGGGATATGACCTTTTACACAAAAATACAGAGTTCCTGAAAACCAGTGAAGTAACCTTTCTCATCGGTCAACGTCCAGGCCTGCAAGGCTATTGTGGCGTAAAGACTTTATGCAACCACGTGGTATTTAAAAGACCGGTCACTGCAGTGAAATACATGCCCATCGACATATTGATGAAGGAAAACATAGACTTTTACTTTGAGTTTGAATAATTAAAAAATTACATATCAACCATTTAAATCATTTTTTAAATGAAAGCATTAAACAAAGAAACTGCTCCCAAAGCACAACGCCCGGAACGCATTATCCAGTTTGGCGAAGGTAATTTCCTTCGCGCATTTGTGGATTGGATTATTTATAACATGAATCAAAAGACCGATTTCAACAGCAATGTGGTAGTAGTCCAACCCATCGATAAAGGTATGGTTAACATGCTGAATGCCCAGGATGACCTTTATCATGTAAATCTGCAAGGTCTGGATAAAGGAGAAACCATCAACAGTCTGACTATGATAGATGTAATCAGCCGTGCCTTAAACCCCTATACTCAAAACGATGAGTTCATGAAATTGGCCGAACAACCGGAAATGCGTTTTGTCATTTCCAACACGACGGAAGCAGGTATAGCCTTTGACCCTGCTTGTAAGCTGACAGATACACCGGCGTCTTCTTATCCGGGCAAACTGACACAGCTGTTGTATCACCGCTTCAAGACATTCAACGGCGACAAGAGCAAAGGACTGATTATCTTCCCTTGCGAACTCATCTTCCTGAATGGCCACAAGTTGAAGGAGGCAATCTATCAATATATTGAATTATGGCAATTGGGTGATGAGTTCAGAGCTTGGTTTGAGGAAGCCTGCGGTGTGTATGCAACACTGGTGGACCGTATCGTTCCAGGATTCCCCCGCAAAGACATTGCCGCTATAAAAGAAAAGATACAGTACGATGACAATCTGGTAGTGCAGGCTGAAATTTTCCATTTATGGGTCATCGAGGCTCCGCAAGAAGTCGCCGAAGAATTCCCTGCCGACAAAGCCGGACTGAATGTATTGTTTGTTCCTTCTGAAGAACCTTACCACGAAAGAAAAGTAACCTTGCTGAATGGACCTCATACCGTATTGTCTCCAGTAGCCTATCTGTCGGAGGTAAATATTGTACGCGATGCCTGCCAGCATCCTATAATCGGACAATACATCCATAAAGTGATGTTTGACGAGCTGATGGAAACGTTGAACCTGCCGAAAAACGAATTGAAAAAGTTTGCAGAAGATGTATTGGAGCGCTTCAACAATCCGTTTGTTGACCATGCCGTAACCAGTATTATGCTGAACTCTTTCCCTAAATACCAAACCCGTGACCTTCCTGGCCTGAAAACCTACTTGAAACGTAAAGGAGAACTGCCGAAAGGTCTGGTATTGGGACTGGCTGCCATCATCACGTACTACAAAGGAGGTACCCGCGCAGACGGCACAGAAATCATCCCGAATGATGCTCCCGAAATCATGCAGTTATTGAAAGACCTTTGGGCAACGGGGGATACCCGCAAAGTGGCAGAAGGCGTATTGGCAGCCAAAGACCTTATCTGGGGGGAACACGGAGACTTGAATACCGTTCCAGGATTGACAGACATGATTACCTGCTTCTTAAAATCCATCCAAGAAAAAGGCATGCAGGAAACAGTAAAAGGTATTCTTTAATTCCTATGATTTTAAACAAGCAGACCGTACAAAAGGAGTTTTTATACGGTCTGCTTTATTTATACCACATTTGATGGGAAATAATTAAGCCACAGTTTTCTTTTTTGTCTAAAGGCTTTCCTGCTCTGCTGCCCGCAATATAAAAGTAGTGGCACCAATAGTTACAATGGCTCCATCCTCAATGCGAATACGGTCTTTGTCACCCAAAATTTCATTATTAAGGAAAGTTCCCGTCAGGCTGGGAGCATCGCGTAAGGTATAAATCAACACTCCCTGCTTATTACGCTTTACATTAATGATACAGTGACGCCGGTCCATACTCATATCCGAAGTCTCAATCGGCACATCGATAACATTCCCCACGCAACGCCGGCCTATGATATTGTCACCTTCTTGCAATGGAAGTACCTGCTTAAAACCAAACACGTTCTCAATGACCGTGATGCTGCCAAAAGCCTCTTTAAACTCCGCTTCATCCGGACGTTCTTCCTTTTGAGGGGCTTTCATCTTTGATTTACCTAAACGGATACTGAACTGCTTCTTACACTGGTCACATACAAAGACCAGTGATTGGCCTTCGGTATACTTGGTTTCATCGAATGTTAAGTAATTCTCACATTTGGGACAACGGATACGCTTCATGATAGTTAAAAATTAAAGAATTAAAAAATAAAGCAAGGGTAGATTACTTTCTACTTCTTTAATACCCAAGCGTTCTTATACGTTTCATTCTGGCGAACTCTGTTCAATGCCTGATATGCTTCTGTTTCTGTGCCACAAGACTCAATGCTGACACGCATTTTACCATCTCCAACAATTGCTTTTGCATGAGGGTAACCTTTTTCAATCAGTTGCTTTGCCATTGCTTCGGCATCCTTCTCAGTACCTACACTGGCAATGATGACGTGGTATTTCTGTGCAGAGACAAGTGACGGGGCGACAGTCCCTGCTGTGGTCTTTTGAATTTCACTCTTTGTTGTTACAGATGTTGAAGAGGACACTTCTGCCGCCTGCTGCTTAGGCTGAGAAACAACCGGAGCATTCTGCGCGTTAGCTTGGCCCACCTTAACCTCTCTTACGGCAACCGGAACCACCTTTTTCTTTGCCTTCTGCCCCGTGTTTTTTTGAGCCGACGCTTTCGGAGTGTCGGCCTTCCGGCTAACAACAATCGGATTAATGGCAAGGGATTCCTTTTCTATCATCTCAAAAAGTTCATTCGGAAGTAATTGCGCATAATTTCCTTCAACCACTTCCGTATTCTCTATCGGTGTAGACAAAAAGAAAAACAAGGCAACCACTGCAATCATGGCAACCGCATTCGACAAATAGGAACGGTTGAATTTAATCTCAAACCTTCGCTTTTTGTCTTCCGGCACAACTGGAACAGAATAACGGATGGTCTTTTCCATGTACGGTTTCTTCAGTTCCGCCAGTTCCTGCATTTCAAAACTATCCAACCCATATAAGTAAGGAGTGGTTATCTTGTGGTCATAGGGAACAAAGTCATAAATACCATGAATGGAGTAACGCAATTCGCCAATGTTGGGCAAATCCACCTTACCTTCTTCATGGAGAGCAGTGAATATATGCGCCACTTCTTTTTCTACAATCCGCGTAGCATCAGAAAAATCAGTATCATAGACAGCCATATAGGATTGTACAAGTAAGCCGTCATTCATCTTCAGTTGAGGATTGAAACCGATAATACGGGTAGGGGGCAGAAAAACATTCTCTTCCGCTACTCTCATTGCCGGAGTATAATGAGCTACAAATCCTCCCAAACCGGGAACAATGACACAATCGTTCTCCAATAACAATACTTCTATGTGCTGTGCTAATTCAATCATGCTACAAAAGTAGCGGAAATATCGGATATACGCTAGTTTCAGAGCTTTTTTCTTATCAACAAATTATGAACATTGCACATTGAAAATGTATTTGAAAAAGGTTTTTTGGCAAGAGAAGGAATTTTTACCGGAAAAATTTCTACTTTTGTACCGTTTAACTATACTCGTCAAGAATAGAAAGACAATTGTCCTCGCAAGAGTATACAAACCTAAACACTTAACAAAAGACTATTATGCGTATTATTTTCTGTCTGATGGTTTTCTTGTTCATAGGAAAGAACACGATGCTGGCACAGCAGTTGTCCTCATTCGTAGAATATGGAGCAGCCCTGCATACCGGTGACAATACTCCTCTTTGGCAGGTCAGCAACCAGCAAGGACTCACTTCGCTCGACAACAATACTTACATACGTGGAGGAATATCCTACAAACACCAACTTGGAAAATGGAAGTTTGAAGAAGCACTGGATTTGGTTGCAGCAGCCGGATTCAGCACGACCTCCTTCATTGTACAGCAGGCTTACGTAGACATCCGTTACAAGTGGTTTGGATTCTTTGCCGGAAGCCGGGAACAGAATTCTCCATTGCTGAATCAAGAGCTGAGCAGTGGCGGCATGACCTGGTCGGGTAATGCGCGTCCCATCCCACAAGTACAGATAGGCATACCCGAGTATGTACAGTTGCTACCCCGTTTAGGCCTGAAAGGAGAAATCTCGTACGGATGGTTTACAGATAACAAATACCAGCGGGAGCAAGTCGGAGAAAAATACTGGTACACCAAGAGTATCAAATACCATCATAAAGAAGGGTTCCTGCGTATCGGTATACCCAAAGGAAAATGGCAACTGGAACTCGGAATGACCCTCGACACCCAATTCGGAGGATACAAGATTGGAGGTTCCGAATCGGGAGACTTGGGCAACGGATGGAAGGATTACGTACGCGTATTCTTCCCCGGCCACGGGCGTGAGGACGGACCGGTAGGTGAACATCTGGCTTTCCAAGGCAATTTTCTGGGTAGCGAATATATCAAAATGACTTATCGTCCTAAGGAAGATTTCTCCATCAGCGCCTATCTGGACAATCATTTTGATGACTTCTCCGCCATGGCCAAACTCAACGGTTGGGATGGCTTATGGGGTGTGGAATATAAATCCAACCATAGACAAGCCATCAACGGAATCGTTATCGAATATCTCCAGACTACCAATATGAGCGGTCCACTGCACGGTTTGCAAAATTCTGTAGTAGGTAAGACCGGAGGAGCCGACAACTACTATAACAACGGTTACTACCCAGGATGGGCACATTGGGGTATGGCGATAGCCAATCCGTTGATAGCATCGCCTATCTATAATAAGGATGGCGATATGAGTTTCAAGTACAATCGCGTTAAGGCCCTGCATCTGGGATGGAGCGGCGACATCAGCAGTGAGTGGAGATATGTGGCAAAATTGTCCCACAACAGAACTTGGGGAACTCCTCATCGTCCAATACCCGATATATTAGAAAATTTTTCTACTTTTGCATCGTTTTACTATATTCCCCGTAAATGGAAGGGCTGGTGCTTCAACGCGTCCCTTGCATTGGATATGGGAGAGATATATGGAGACAATTTTGGATTCCAACTGAAAGTACATAAAACATTTTAAGAAAATGAACTACATACAAACAGAGATTGACGGCGTATGGCTGATTGAGCCGAAAGTATTCCATGATGCCCGCGGATACTTTATGGAAGCATTTAAGGAAGAAGAGTTCCGTGCACATGTCGGAAACGTTCACTTCATCCAGGACAATGAGTCCAAATCCTCTTTCGGTGTATTACGTGGTCTTCATTACCAGAAGGGTGATTGCAGCCAGGCCAAACTGGTACGTGTCATTAAGGGAAAAGTGCTGGACGTGGCTGTCGACTTAAGAAAATCTTCTCCCACTTTCGGAAAGTATGTCAGTGTGGAGCTAAGTGAGGAGAACAAAAGACAATTCTTCATTCCGCGTGGTTTTGCCCACGGTTTTCTGGTGCTGAGCGATGAAGCTGTCTTTACATACAAGGTAG
>OHYP01001081.1_pt1 | contig 10576 bp, 8 predicted proteins | sample 1580341 | NCBI WGS metagenome assembly OHYP01 (sample SAMEA3882509, study PRJEB24775) | human gut metagenome | biome: human-associated habitat; feature: intestine environment; material: feces | place: Netherlands | collected 2009/2010 | reverse complement strand
AAGCCGCTGTATCTGCAGGTGGAGGCAGATATTAAAAACCGTATCCTGTCGAAGCAGTACATGCCGGGAGATAAGCTTCCGACGGAGAACGAGCTAAGTGACCAGTATAATGTGAGTAAAATCACGATTCGAAAGGCGATACAGAATTTATCCGATGAGGGATATGTCAATAAGGTCCAGGGAAAGGGCACCTTCATCAATTTCAAGAAGGACAAGCTGTATCTGAATAAGACCAGCGGCTTCAAGGAAAGTCTGTCAAGCCTTGGACACGCGTCCAGACACGATATCATCCAGGCATCGTTCCTGAACGCGGATGAGGATATCGCAGAGAAGCTGATGATTCCGATGGGGACGAAGGTCGTCTACATCGAGCGTCTGGTCTGGCAGGATAACGAACCGATCGCGATCGATAAGATCTACATCGAGGATGCCCGCTTCCCGGACTTCATCACGACACTTTCGAAAGATCGCTCGTTCTACCAGGTGATGGATGAGTGCTATCATATCCGGCCGAATCATTCCGTCCTCGAAATCGACGGAAAGGCTGCGCAGAGCCACAGCGCAGATACTCTGAAGTGCAACGTCGGCGACCCGCTGTTTTCGATTCATAAAATCAGCTATGATCAGGATGGTAAGCCGATCCACTACTCGCTGACGACGGTCCGCTGTGATCGCGTCACCTATGTCGTTTCCACAAACGACTCCACGGTCATGGACAAGAAGATCAAGTCGAACTGAGCTTCGATCCACAACAGAAGGACGCTTCAGCCAGAACCAGCACAAACACAATCACAGATTTATCTCCATAAAGTTCAGAAGGGGCACCGACACATCTCGTGTGGTTGCCCCTTCGCTTCGTTTATTTATCGTTTATTTATCTTCTGTTTTTCGTGCTATGAACGGCGTTACGCCATCTCACAAATCTTACTGCGCACGCTGAGCACCATAGATGGTGCGACACTCAGCTCATCGATGCCCATCTCGACGAAACGCTCCGTCAGGGTCGTGTCAGCACCGAGCTCACCGCAGATGCCGGCCCACTTGCCCGCCTTATGCGCGCCATCGATGGTCATCTGAATCATCCGAAGAACCGCCTCATGATGTGGATTATAGAACTCGTCCAGCTTCTCATTCTGGCGATCGATCGCAAGTGTATACTGCGTGAGGTCGTTGGTGCCGATGCTGAAGAAATCGACGAGCTCTGCCAGCTCCTCACAGATCATCACTGCTGCCGGCGTCTCGATCATGATGCCCTGCTCCGGAATCGCATACGGGATTTGCTCCCGCTTGAGTTCTGCCGCCACCTCTGCGACGATCTCACGGATCCGAAGCACCTCATCTACGGAGATGATCATCGGATACATGATGGAAAGATTTCCATAAACAGCGGCACGGAGAAGTGCACGGAGCTGTGTCTTAAAGATATCCGGCTGTGTCAGGCAGATACGGATCGCCCGGCAGCCCATCGCCGGATTTTCCTCTTTTTTCAGCTCAAAATAATCGCACTGCTTGTCCGCGCCGATGTCCAGCGTGCGGATGATGACCTCCTTGCCGTCCATGTCAGACAGCACCTGCTTGTAGGCTTCAAACTGCTGATCCTCGGTGGGATAGTCCGTCGTGTTCAGGTAGAGGAACTCGGAGCGGAACAGGCCGATGCCGCCGCCGTCGTTGACCTGCACGGCATGCACATCCTCCGGCGAGCCGATGTTGCAGTAGATGCGGATGGTCTTGCCGTCCTTCGTTACATTGGCCTGGCCTTTGAGCGTTTCCAGCAGGCGCTGCAGGCGCAGCTGCTCGTCGCGCTTTTTCAGCAGGCGGTCACGGGTGTCGTCGTCGGGGTCGATGACCAGCGCACCGGTGCTGCCGTCCGCGATGGCGGCGCGGCCCTCCAGCTCGGGCTTGAGCGCGTCGCCCATGCCGACGATGGCGGGAATGCCCAGCGTGCGGGCCAGAATGGCGGTGTGGCTGTTGGAGCTGCCCTCCCGGGTGATGAAGCCCAGCAGCAGGCTCTTGTCCATGCGGACCGTCTCGGACGGGGCCAGGTCGTCAGCGCAGAGCAGTACCGGCACATCGGACGCAATGCCGCCCTGCACGATGCCGCACAGGATGCCCAGAATGCGCTGGCTGACATCCTTGACGTCGGCGGCGCGGGCCTGCATATAGGCGTCGTCCATCGAGGCGAACATCTCGGCAAACTGCTCTGACGTGTCGGAGACGGCGGCCTCGGCGTTCATTTTCTGGTTGACGATGCGATCCTCAATGGCCTCCTCGAAGTCGAGGTCCTCGGCCATCATCTGGTGGGTCTCAAACAGCATGGCGGCCTCGTCGCCGGCCTCCTTGCGGGCCTGCTCGGCCAGCACGCCCAGCTGCTCGATTGCGCCGGTCTGCGCACCCTTGAAGCGGTGCCACTCGGCGTCGGTATCCTCCACCGTGTAGCGCTTGATCTCCGCCGTGGCACGGCGGTAAAAGTAAAGCGGGCCAACGCCGACACCGGCGGAAACGCCCTTGCCTTGAATCGTGATCATTGGGGAGCCTCCTTCAAATCAAAACCGCGGCTGCCGTCTTGCTGCGGCGGCCGCGGCCGTACATGATGCCGGAATTACAGATGCTCGTTGAAGAACTTCTCCAGAGCGGGGGCGGCGGTGTCCTCGTCGGCACCCTCGATCTTGACGGTGACAGTGTCGCCGCACTTGATGCCCATGCCCATCAGAGCCATGAGACGGGTGGCGTCAACAGACTTGCCGTTCTTGTCAACAATGGTGACGGTGCTCTGGCAGGTCTTGGCCTCCTTGGCCAGCATGCCGGCGGGACGTGCGTGAATGCCAACGGGCTCTTTGATTGTATAGGTGAATTCTTTCATAGCTTTTTCCTCCCATAGATGCGGTGCGGTAGGGCGCAGCGCAAATAATTAAGCTGTTATTATAATAACATACTCTGCCGCTAACGTCAACGGAAAAAGCTCCAAAAACAAGCTGAATCTTTGGTTATTTTGAATAAAAAATTGTGTGGAATGTGTACGATTCGTCCATAAATGAGTTGAATCATCATTTCCGGAGAAATTCCCGCAGCACATCCTCCGGGCGGGGCGTGTGCAGCGGGTAGCGTGCGCGCAGCGGCGCGGCGGCACCGTCCATGATGTAAGGCGTGCCGACAAGGTCAAGCATCGCCACATCGTTGTAGTTGTCGCCGAAGGCCATGACCTCGTCATGGGCGAAGCCCAGCACGCGGCAGAGCGACTCGACGCCAACACCCTTGTTGGCGGTGGTCGTGTCGATCCAGTACGGGCCCGCCACGGCACAGTTGGCCTGCTGCCAGCGCGGCACAAAGCGGTCCGTGTACTTTTCCACGCCCTCATGCAGGTAGACCGACACCTTGACGATCTCCTCGGGGATCTCGGACGGGTCGGAGATGACCTTGTAACGGTTGCCGATAAATTGGATGCGGTCCAGCATACCGAGGCCGCGCTCCATCAGATAGGCGCAGTTCTGGCCCGAGAGCATGACCTCGCCCTGGCCGTCGCTGCGGCCCCACAGGTCGTGGGCAATTTCCTCCGCCAGTGCGCGGGGCATTGGGTTCTCGGCAATGCAGTGCTCGTCCTTGAACAGCACGCCGCCGTTCTCGCACAGGAAAACACAGCAGTCGGCCACCGGCGCAAACAGCAGGCGCAGGCTGGTGTACTGCCGCCCGGATGCCGGGCAGAACAGGATGCCGCGGTCATGCAGGGCGCGAATCTGGTCGAAAATTTCGCCCTCCAGCTTTTTGCGGCCATATTGCAGCAGCGTACCGTCAATGTCGCTGCAGATCATTTTGATTGCCATAATACAACTCCTTTGTGGTTACGGGAATATTGTAGCACATTTGCCAGGGTGTTTGCAATTTTGTTTGGGTGCGTTATAATAAATTCGTAAGGGTGAGCAGTGCTTGCCCGCGGAACCTGACGGTGGCCGTGAACGGCCCGGGTCGTCGAGGACGCCGACCCCTACAACGTGCGGAAATGCGCGAAAAGAACGGAGATGCAATAGTATGGCTTTCATCACAATAAACCACCATGCCCCTGCCGACAACGGCGCGGCGTTTGTGGCCGAAAACGCCACACTGGCGGGCAGCGTGCGGCTTGAGAAAAACAGCAGCGTCTGGTACGGCGCGGTGCTGCGGGCGGACACCGGGCGCATCGCCATTGGGGAAAACTCCAACGTGCAGGACAACGCCGTGCTGCACACCGGCCCCGGGCTGGATGTGACGGTGGGGCGCGGAACGTCCATCGGGCACGGGGCCGTTGTGCACGGCTGCACGGTGGGCGACGGCTGCTTGATTGGGATGCACGCGACGATTTTGAACGGCGCGGTCATCGGGGACGGCTGCCTGATCGCCGCGGGGGCGCTTGTGCCGGAGAACATGCAGGTGCCCGCGGGGAGCCTTGTCATCGGCATACCCGGCAAGGTCGTGCGGCCCGTCAGCGCGGCACAGGCTGACGCCATCAAGGCCAATGAAGAAGAATATCTGGAATTGGCGAGGGCGCACGCAGAGGCAAAATAACCGCGGTATGCGCTTTTGCCGGAGACGTAGGGCGGGGTGCCCTCTGGCCGCCGCGGAGGGGTCAAGACCCCTCCCTGCAGTGTGAACCGTTAAAGGGGTGTGTAAGGCAAACGGGCGGTTAAGGCAAGGCCGCGGGCGGCATATATGCCGCCCCTACAGGGCAACAAAAAAGTGCTGCAATCCATTGCGGAAAGCAGCACTTTTTTATTTTGGAATCTACTTCAGCACCGCGCCCAGATTGGCGCTGGTGACCAACCTTGCGTACCGTGCCAGCCAGCCGGTCTTGATGTTCGGCTCGGGCTGGACGTAGGCGGCCTTGCGGGCGGCAAGCTCGTCGTCGCTGACGGCCAGGTGGATGGACGCATTCGGAATGTCGATCTCGATGGTGTCCCCTTCCCTGACCAGACCGATGGGGCCGCCGGAGGCTGCCTCGGGGCTGACGTGGCCGATGGCCGCGCCGCGGGACGCACCGGAAAAGCGGCCATCCGTGATGAGTGCCACGGTGGTATCCAGCTTCATGCCCGCCAGTGCGCTGGTGGGGTTGAGCATCTCGCGCATACCGGGGCCGCCCTTGGGGCCCTCGTAGCGGATGACCACTACGTCGCCGGGGTGGATGTCACCTGCGTAGATAGCCGCAATGGCGGTGTCCTCGCTGTCAAAGACGCGCGCGGGGCCGCTGTGGACCTGCATTTCGGGCGCAACGGCGCTGCGCTTGACGACACAGCCGTCCGGCGCAATGTTGCCCCACAGAATCTGCAGACCGCCGGTCTGACTGTACGGGTTGTCGATGGAGCGGATCGCCTTGTCGTTGAGAATCTTCGCACCGCGGATGTTCTCTCCCAGCGTTTTGCCGGTGACGGTGGGAACATCGAGGTCGAGCAGGTTCTTCTTCGCCAGCTCAGCCTGCACCGCCGGGATGCCGCCCGCCTCATACAGGTCGGGCATGTGGGTGGGGCCGGCGGGGGCCAGATGGCAGAGATTCGGCGTTCTGGCGGAAATCTCGTTAAAGAGCTTCAGGTCAATCGGGCAGCCCGCCTCCTGCGCAATCGCCAGCAGGTGCAGCACCGTGTTGGTGGAGCAGCCCAGCGCCATGTCGCAGGTCAGGGCGTTGCGGATGGAGCGCTCGTTGATGATCTGGCGCGCGGTCACGCCGCGGCTGACCAGGTCCATGATGGCCATACCGGCGTGCTTGGCCAGCTGCAGGCGCTTGGCGTAGACGGCGGGAATCGTGCCGTTGCCGGGCAGCGCGATGCCGATGGCCTCGCACAGGCAGTTCATGCTGTTGGCCGTGTACATGCCGGAGCAGGAGCCGCAGCCCGGGCAGCAGTTGCAGGTGCAGTCCTCAAGCTGAGCGTCGTCGATCATACCGGCCTTGTACGCGCCGACGGCCTCAAACATTTTGGAAAGGCTGACCTCCTCGCCGCCGTAGCGGCCTGCCAGCATCGGGCCGCCGGAGCAGACCACGGCGGGCACGTCCATGCGGACGGCGGCCATGACCATGCCGGGCACGATCTTGTCGCAGTTGGGGACCAGTACCAGACCGTCCAGCTGGTGGGCCATGAACATCGTCTCAACGCTGTCGCAGATCAGTTCACGGCTGGCGAGGGAGTATTTCATGCCCACATGGCCCATAGCGATGCCGTCGCAGACACCGATGGCGGGGATGAGGATGGGGGTGCCGCCTGCCATGCGCACGCCAGCCTTGACGGCGTCGGCGATCTTATCCAGATGGGCGTGGCCGGGGACGATCTCGCTGTAGGCGGAAACGACGCCGATCAGCGGACGGTCCAGCTCCTCCGGCGTGTAGCCCAGCGCATAAAACAGGCTGCGGTTTGGTGCCCGCTCCGGGCCTTTTTTGACGTTATCGCTGTTCATAGGTTTTCTCCGTTTTCAACTCATGGCACCAGTAGGGGCGAGGCATGCCTCGCCCTCAACCTTGCGGCAGAAATCCGGTGACGGGTGGCCGCCGTCAGGTTGAGGGCCGGGCATGCCCGGCCCCTACAGAGATGCCGGTAATGCGAATATTGTAGGTGTGGATGCTCGCATCGACCCCTACAGAGCTTGGGGCTATTTTACAATTACTTCTTCAGCCAGCTCATCATCTTGCGGAGCTCGGCGCCGACCTTCTCGATGGGATGGTTGGCGGCGATGCGGCGCTGTGCGAGGAAGTGGGTCTTGCGGCCGCCCTTCGGGCTCATCTCGGTCAGGAACTCGGAGGCGAAGGTGCCGTCCTGGATCTCCTTCAGGACCTGCTTCATCTCCTTGCGGGTGTCCTCGGTGATGAGGCGCTTGCCGGTGCGGTAGTCGCCGTACTCGGCGGTGTTGGAGATGGAGTAACGCATCTTGGAGAAGCCGCCCTCGTTGATCAGGTCAACGATCAGCTTCATCTCGTGGCAGGTCTCGAAGTAAGCCATTTCCGGTGCGTAGCCAGCTTCCACCAAGGTGTCAAAGCCAGCATGGATCAGCTCGCAAACGCCGCCGCAGAGCACAGCCTGCTCGCCGAACAGGTCGGTCTCGGTTTCCTCCTTGAAGGTGGTCTCCAGGATGCCTGCACGGCCGGCACCGATGCCGGAAGCGTATGCCAGGGCGATCTCCTTTGCCTTGCCGGTGTAATCCTGCTCTACGCAGATCAGGGACGGGCAGCCTTCGCCTTCAGTGTACAGGCGGCGGACAATGTGGCCGGGGCCCTTGGGAGCGATCATGATAACGTCAACATTTTTCGGGGCAACAATGGTCTTGAAATGGATGTTGAAGCCGTGTGCAAAAGCCAGTGCCTTGCCCTCGGTCATGTAGGGGGCAACCTGGCTGTTGTAGATGTCAGCGCACAGTTCATCGGGAACCAGCATCATAACAACATCGCCGGCCTTGGCAGCCTCTTCAACTTCCATCACCTTAAAGTTTTCATGGGTTGCAGCAAACTCGGATGCCTTTTCCCAGTGGGCAGAGCCCTTGCGCAGGCCGACAACAACGTTCACGCCGCTTTCAGCCAGGTTTTCGGAATGGGCATGGCCCTGGGAGCCAAAGCCGATAACAGCAACGGTCTTGCCGTCAAGCACGCCGAGGTTGCAGTCGGAATCATAATACTTTTTGATTGCCATGATAATTTCTCCTTTGTTTTGTTTGTATGGTTTGTAAAAATAAAAACATATCTATCTTCAACCCGCCGCCGGGGATTCCTGAAAGGGCTGCGGGCCAAATGCAAGTTCGTTGAACCGCAAAAGCTGCTTTATTCTTCGTCCTGCGGGCAGTGGGTGCCGGGCAGCGGCAGCTGAGCGGCGCGTACTTCCTGCGGGGGCTTTTGCATGTGGGGATGCTTGCCGCCGCGCTCCAGCGCGGTAATGCCGGTGCGGCACAGTTCCAGGATATCGTATCCGCTGAACATTTTCAGGAAGGCGTTGATCTTTTCCGGGCGGCCGGTCAGTTCAAACACCATAGAGTCCGGCGAAAGATCAATGATCTTGGATTTATAGATCGTAGCGATTTCCCGCATTTCGGCACGCTCGGCGGTATTGCAGGCCACTTTCAGCAGCAGCAGTTCCCGCTGCAGGCTCTTATCCGGGGTCAGTTCAAATACCTGGCGGGTCACTTCCAGCCGCTCGGTCTGTAAAATCAGCTGGCTGATGGCGGCATCGTCGCCATGCAGGGTAACGGTAATGCGGCTGACCGCCGGGTCGTTGGTGGCGGAAACCGTCAGGCTGTCAATGTTGAAGCCGCGGCGGCAGAACAGGCTGGACACGCGCGCCAAAACACCGTTATGGTTATCCACCAGCAGACTGATGACCCGCCGGGGTGCCTCTGTTGCGGCAACTTTGTTCGGATTTTGATTTTGCTGCATTGCGTGCTGCCTCCTTACTCCATGATGATGTCGTTGATATCGCCGCCACCGGGGATCATCGGCAGAACCTTTTCATCCTTGCCGATGCGGCAGTCAATCCAGGAAGGACCTTTCTGCTTCATGGCGTCGGCGAACGCTGCCTTGAACTCGGCAATATTAGTAGCACGATACCCCTTTGCGCCAAACGCTTCAGCCAGCTTTACAAAGTCGGTGCGGCGCTGGGGATCGGTGTTGGAATAGCGCTTGCCGTAAAAGCTGGTCTGCCACTGGCGCACCATGCCAAGCACCTGGTTATCAAAAATAACGGTGATGATGGGCAGTTCATAGCTGACGGCGGTGCAGCCTTCGTTCAGGTTCATGTGGAAGGAACCGTCGCCGGTCAGCATGACCACGCGGTGGTCTTTGCCCAGGGCAACCTGTGCGCCAATGGCCGCGCCGTAGCCAAAGCCCATGGTGCCCAGGCCGCCGCTGGTCAAAAAGCCGCGGCTCTTGGTGTGGTGCAGGTACTGGGCAGCCCACATCTGGTGCTGGCCGACATCCGTTACATACACGGCCTCGGGGCCGGCCTGCTCACAGATCTCGTTGATGATCTGGTGGGGTTTCAGCTCGGTGAAGCTGTCCTTCGGGTGGTAGTCATTGCGCTGCCATTCACGGATCTGCTCCATCCAGATCTTATGTTCGGTCTTTTCGACATACGGCAGGATGGCTTGCAGAATATAGGAAGCATCGCCTGCCAGTGCCAGATCCACATCCACATTCTTGCCCAGTTCACTGGGGTCAATATCGATCTGGATGATTTTTGCCTTGCTGGCAAACTTATTCGGGTTCAACGCCACACGGTCCGAGAAGCGGGCGCCGACGGCAATGACCAGATCAGCTTCCGAAATAGCCTTGTTGGCGGCATAGCAGCCGTGCATTCCCAGCATACCCAGGTTGTGCGGCTCGCCATAGCCCAGCACGCCGGCGGCCATCAGTGTGTGGGTGGCGGGCATACCGGTCTTTTCCAGCAGGTCACGCAGGGGCTGGCAGCCCGCCGCGCTGCGCACGCCGCCGCCAAAGTAGACGATCGGGCGTTCCGATTCATTGATGAGCCGTGCGGCTTCCTTGACCTCTTCCTCATTATAGCGGGTCACGGTTCGGATCAGCTCCGGCTCTTTGTGGGTGAACTCGCAGGAGTTCGCGGTGACATCCTTGGGAATATCCACCAGCACGGGGCCCTTACGGCCGGACTGTGCAATGCGGAAGGCTGCCCGCATGGTGTCGGCCAGGTCTTCGACCTTGCGCACGGTGAAGTTGTGCTTGGTGATAGGCATCGTGATGCCCTCAATGTAAGCTTCCTGGAAGCTGTCCCGGCCCAGCAGGCTGGTGGCAACGTTTCCGGTAAAGGCAACCATCGGCACGCTGTCCATATAAGCGGTGGCGATGCCGGTGACCAGGTTGGTGGCGCCCGGACCGCTGGTGGCCAGCACCACACCGGTGCGGCCCGTTGCGCGGGCGTAACCGTCTGCCGCATGGGAAGCGCCCTGCTCGTGGGCGGTCAGGATATGGCGGATGCGGTCAGAGTTTTTATATAGTTCGTCGTACAGGTTCAGAACTGCGCCGCCGGGATAGCCAAAAATTGTATCGACCCCCTGCTCCGCGAGCACTTCGACAAAAATCTGCGAACCATTCAGAATCATTGAAAAAACTCCTTTCCGTTTCTTAAAACAACCCCTATGCGGCAGCCTCTATCCAACGCGTTTGAGTAACAAAAAAGCCCCTGCCGCTTGTAGCACGGAATGCCAAACGGCTTCCGTTTTCACAAGAGACAAAGGCGTAAAGCTCTCTGCGGTACCACTCTTATTGGTATAGTACTATACCCACTCAACAGGCTTCCAACAAAGCCCTGTGCTGTAACGGGCACCCCCGGAACCGCCTATTCACTTTGCTTTCGGCAGAACTGCTCGGGAACCAGTTCGCGGCGTACCTGCCCGCTGCCTTGCACCAACCGGCAGCTCTCTGGGGGCGGCAAAAGCCGTTACTAACTTTCCTTCGACACATTTGATTTAGCTATGTGGTTGATTGTACCGCAATTTTTTGCCTTTGTCAACACAAAAACAACAAATTACACAAATAGAGAATTTAGCAGGCTAAAGTCCTGCGTTCTTTCGTAAGGCAATACCGCATAATTCTAAGTGCCGATACGGCGAGCGAGGTGCGGCAGCT
>OHYP01001080.1_pt1 | contig 10578 bp, 7 predicted proteins | sample 1580341 | NCBI WGS metagenome assembly OHYP01 (sample SAMEA3882509, study PRJEB24775) | human gut metagenome | biome: human-associated habitat; feature: intestine environment; material: feces | place: Netherlands | collected 2009/2010 | reverse complement strand
CCTCCATGCTTTTCAAAAGCCTTGATCACCTTTACGATATTTAAAGATGACGGACATTTTTCCACGCAGCGGCCACAGCCTACACAGGAGTACATACCGTTGTTATTAGCAGGGAAATATACAAGCTTGTGCATAAATCTCTGACGGAATCTCTGCATCTGGCTGGTACGGTTGTTTCCGTGAGCCATCATGGTAAAATCAGAATACATGCAGGAATCCCAGCAGCGGTAACGGTGAACACCGTGCCCTGTGTCGTAATCCTTAATGTCATAGCACTGACAGGTCGGACATACGAAGGTACAGGTTCCGCAGGCAAGACAAGGCTTGTACAGCTTCTCCCATACAGGAGAATTGAAACGATCCATGTATTCTTCCTGTGCCCATCCTTCCGGAAACCTGCCGAATACAGCCACGAAATCACTGATATATATCTGTTTCTTCTTTTCTACGCTTTCCGGGGAGTTTGCCCATAAAAGGAACTCTTTATACAGTCCGGCATCTTCCTCCACCTCTTTGATCTTCTTCCTCCTGACAGCCATATCCGTGTCCAATTTGGCGATCACCATTTCGGGATCTACCAGGCGGCTACGATTATTGGCATCATATTTTAACAAAGTAACTGCCGCATACTCTCCGACCCGCTGGGATTCCTCTTCCGTCAGATCCGGGATCTCGTTGCCGCAGGCTGTCATGGATAACATCATTGCACATAATAAGGCTCCGCATACCATATTTTTATTACGTCCTGTCATAGTTTTTGTCATTCCTTTCGCTTCGCTCAAGGCACAAACAAGTTATGAAAAATGTTGTGCCCCTCCACTCTTTGATTTATAATTCTTTCAAGGAATAGCAATACACTACAGAGCACGGAAGGAGAAGTGGCGAATTTATTTCGACCCCGTATAGTTATATGTGCCGTCATCCTTACAAGCACAAACAAGTGGGACATTGAGCCCGGACTCTTATCATTGGTAATAAACCATGTTTATTCAGTCGCAGGATGACAGTCAATGTTGCTATTCCCTTTTTATTAAGGTGGTGATACTTAATGATGAAGTTAAAATACTCCATCTGCTGTGGACTTGATGTCCACAAAAATGTTATCGTTGCAACCATCGTAACTACCAATAAGGACGGCATATCCGAATATCTGCAAAAATCTTTTTCAACCATCAACTCAGATATTCAAAGGTTTCACAACTGGCTTATCGAGAATAATTGCTATCATGTTTGTATGGAATCCACCGGAAAGTATTGGATTCCTATTTTTAATTATCTCGAAAATGACATTGATGTCTGCCTTACACATCCGAAGTATGTCAAAGCCATTAAAGGCAAGAAAACGGACAAAAAGGATTCTAAATGGATTGCCGACCTCTACAAATTTGATCTTGTCAGATGTTCCTTTATTCCTCCAAAAGATTTTCGTCAGCTTAGGGAACTTTCCAGATACCGTTTCAAGCTGGTCTGCATGAAGTCTTCCGAGAAGAATCGCATCCAGAACTGTATGACCATTTCCAATGTCGGCATTGCCAGTGTTCTTTCTGATCCTTTTGGCAAGACAGCAACTGAAATCATCTCTTATCTATTGGAGCATACTGCCGATTCCATGGATGAAAAAGCTGTCCGCAAACTCATAAAGAAAGGGGCTAAATCCAAGTCTGATGAAATCATCGAAGCCATCAAAGGCTACACTATTGAAACAGATCAGGCTAAAAAACTAGAGCTTGCCCGGGGGCATCTGGAATATCTCGATGATATGATTACCCAGACCGAAGTGGAACTCTATGTCCGCATCAAGCCTTATTACGAGTTCGTGGAGTTTGTCAGTACCATGCCCGGCATGACAGAGTTAAGTTCCACGATTGTTCTTGCAGAAACGGGCGTTGATATGGATATTTTTGATGATGCAAAACATCTGTGTTCCTGGTGCGGACTTTCTCCTGCCAACAATGAATCCGCTGGTAAGAAAAAGTCTGTCCGCATTGCCAAAGCAGGCGATTACCTGAAACCAATGATGGTTCAATGTGCCCTTGCTGCAATTAAGAGCAAAAAGCAGCCTTATTTTGCAATCAAATATGGTCGAATCAAAAAGCGACGTGGACACAAAAAGGCAATCATTGCCATTGCAAGAATGATGATGGTCTGTATTTACCACATGGTTTCAGAAAAGAAGCCCTTTACCCCTACTGACTATGAGGAATTGATGGACCCTCAGAATCATGTAGAGAGTGTCGTCTTGAATGAGAACAATGTGTTTGCTTACCTTGAAAGCCTTGGTTACGACAGCTCTAAGTTAGTGAAACGCAACGATAACTAACATTTTTTCTGCTTTCTATACTTGTAAAAACAGGGTTTTATGAACCCTTATATAAGTGCGCCCAAAAATCTACTTTATTTTTCACTCTTCGTTCCTTTTCTTCCTTCCTGTCCATTGCATCACTCATTGCATTTCTTTTCCAGTATAATATAGATTCCGGCAATTACAAGAGCAATTACGCCTACCACGAAGAAAAGTATGGTCTTCTGCAGGATCGGTGCGCCCCAGTAATCATATAAGGCTATTTTACCACAAGTACACAAAGAAAGCACTAAGCCATAGATTCTGACGGGCTTATCCTTTTTCACGAAACCGGCAGTCACGCTTACCAGTGCGATCAGCATGATCAGAATACTGTTGATCACAGGAATATTTGTCTTGACGATCAGTGCCATATAGGTCAGGAATATCACGATGATCAATTCTCTGTGTTTAAAATTCTTATAATATTTTTCCTGCAGGGTCAGCACCAGATAAGCCAGTACAAAAACAAACATACATAAATAAGTAATGTAGGAATTCCGATAGATCGGATTTGCCAGAGCGATCAGTGCTCCGATCTGTCCGATCAGGACGGATACATTAAATACGAGGATTCCCTTGTCCCGCATACAATTCACATTATTGAACAGCAGAATGCTCACGAAGAGAATTCCGGAAAATGCCGGCAGTTTTATCATAGGCATCAAATGCGACAGATCAAAAAATGCCAGTGAAAAAGTCAGCACGATCTCCTGGTAGGTACTCCATTCATGCACAAGGAACATACTGAGGATCGTTCCTGCCAAAAGCACATAAGCATAGGGGATCTCCTTCCCGTTCATCAGAAGCAGGATACAATATACCGTAGTAATGATGGCATCCAGTGCCGCAAGGCCCCCTTTTGCCAGGCGTGACAGTACTTTTACTGCTATCAGCAATACCGTAGCACAGATCACAATTCCCCAATCATTCTCTATCACTGAAAATCCACAGAAAGTCACGAAACTGAAGAAATAGCAGGGAAGCCATTTCTGCCATCCCTTTTCCGCCTTCCGCATAGCGATCACAGTCAGTATTGTGATAACAAATGCTATTCCGGTCAGGGCAAAAATGCCAATATATCCATCCGTCTCTGCTGCTCTCCAATAATCATCCATACCGGCACCCGTCATAATTCCGGATACCAGAATAAATGCAATGTAAATAGCAAGCAATCCTCCACTTTTCACCACACGTCCGGTCTGCTTTTCTATTTGCGCATAACGGCTCTGTACGACAAGTACCAGATGTGCTATCAGGAAAAACACACTATAAGCTACAACCGCAACACCAACCGACATGCCCTGTGTCCACACAATACAGCCTACAGCCGTCGGGAACAGCATTGTGGTACTGGCAAGCAGGATCAGCTGTGATGCCGTATGGAATCTGTGCACCGGTACACAGGCGCACAATATACTCAGGATCAGGATCAATCCCATTACCATCAGGACCTCCGCCATCGATAACCCGGAGGACATGGATAGTGGGTAAGCACAGAGCCAGCAGGAAGCAATTCCCAGCAGTCTGTGGATCAGCGAATCCCGTTTCCGGCTCAACAATACCGTGCCTACGGTGATCACACCAATGATCAATGCTGCGGGAAACATCCCGAAATTATGTAAGGACAGCGTATTGATCATGGTGGACAGGTACAAAGCCGCCATGCCGATCGCCGAAAATATCTGTGCTAGCTTCGGTAATTTTCTCCGGATCAACAGCTCTGCCAGCAACACTACGCCCAGGGATACCACATAGAGAGAGATTCCCTTGATCCATCCGTTCATGAAATACATTCCCATCAGCACCAGGGCTGTCAGGATAAATACGCCTCCCACCACCGACAGAGCTATGGTTCCAATGAGATATTCCGCATTCTGCTTTTTCTTCGTCCCCTGTACTACAGTCTCTGCTGCCGGCTGTGCGGAGAACTGCCCTGACGATTGTGCAGTAACCTGTTCTGCCGGTTGCCCAGTGAACTGTCCTGCCGGCTGTTTCTGCATGGGCTCCTGTGTAGAAGGCTGTACGGACTCCTGTATCTGCCCTGCGGCAGCACTTTCTGCTCTTGCCGCATTCAGTTGCTGTCTCTGATGCCAGTATTCCACGCTTTTATCCAGCTCCGCCTGTAACTGCTCCACATACTGGGGCTGTTTCTGTATTCTCGGGATCAGCTGCTGTACATACTGTGTAAAGATCGGGTCCTTGGACTGCATCAGGTATTCCCTTGCCTGCTGCTCCAAAAGCTTTGCTCTGTCCTGCTGTGTATTCTGTTCCATATAATATCCTCCCGCATTGTATGATCTATTGCGTCATGTATGTTTTGTATCTCTCCATGTCCTGTCTGTGACAGTCGGCATGGATCAAAATACCGTCTTCCCTGTACTCCGTAGAAAAAACCTGCGCCTCTTCCATAAGATAGGAAGCTACATTCCCCGCGCTGTACGGTATCAGGAAAGTACAATCCACATTGTCCGCATAGACCTGCTGCTCAATGGCTTCTGCCAGTTCACGGATACCGGTATTCTGCCCTGCGGCGAGATACCAGTGCTCCTGTCTCTTCTGCGGCAGTGGTTCCATGCCGCATTTGTCTGCCTTATTATACACCACAATCTGCGGAATGTCACCTGCTCCCAGTTCCTTCAGAGTATCGGCAGTGACCTGCATCTGCTGTCTGTAATTTTCATCGGAAAAATCCACCACCTGGACCAGCAGATCTGCGTATTTTACTTCTTCCAGGGTCGAACGGAATGCCTTTACCAGACCGTGAGGCAGCTTATGAATGAATCCAACCGTATCCGTCAGGAAAAACGGCTTATTATGCCCTGTGTCTATGCTACGGACGCTGGTCTCCAATGTGGCGAACAGCATATCTTTTTCCATGACCGTCTTCTCCGGAAGTTCTCCGAACTGTTCCACCATGCGGTTCAGGATCGTAGACTTTCCCGCATTGGTATATCCCACCAGCGCCACCTGCGGAGTCCGGGACTGCTGTCTTTTCCTACGCTGCACATCCCGGGTCCTGCTGACATCCTCCAGTTCCTTTTTCAGTTCCGTGATCCGGTGTTCGATCTTACGTCTGTCCAGCTCCAGCTTCTTCTCACCGGTACCCTTGTTACTCATGCTGCCGCTGGCGCCGCCCTGACGGCTCAGTGCATCGTACATACCTACCAGTCTCGGAAGCATATATTGCAGTCTTGCTGTCTCCACCTGCAGTTTGGCTTCTCTGGTCTGTGCACGTATGGCAAATATGTCAAGGATCAGATTCGTACGATCAATAACGGTAAGCTCCAGCTCCTTGCCCAGGTTACGTACCTGCGAAGGTGTCAGGGAATTGTCAAATACGACCTCCTGCGCGCCTCTCTCCTCCGCCAGTCTGCGTACCTCAGCCACCTTGCCCGTTCCGATATACAATGCTTTGTTCACATGATCCAGCCGTTGTACGATCTGACCCACGACTTCCTTCTCCGCGGCTTCTGCCAGACTTGCCAGTTCTTCCATGGAATATTCAAAATCCGCTTCTTCCCCGATGTCCACACCGACTAACAGCACCTTTACCGGTGCCTCCTGCATCTGTTCTTCCCTCATATAAAAATATATCCTTTTAAAATCATTATTTTGTCTCTAATTCAAACCAGAATTCCACACCGTTGGTATAATTGATCACACCGTAAGGCTGGTTCATGGAATCCATGATTGCCTTCACGATGGACAGTCCCACACCGCTACCGCCGTATTCTCTGGTTCTGGCTTTATCTACTTTATAGAATTTTTCCCAGATGTGGCCGATGGAATCCTCCGGGATCGGTTTGCCGGTATTGAATACCGATACGCGCACCCTGCCATCCTTCTGTTCCATTTTGACATCGATGATCTTCTCACCTTCGCAGTGATTCACCGCGTTGGAGAAAAAGTTCATAAATACTTCTTCTATTTTAAATTCATCCGCCCAGGCATAGATGGGAGGATACTCTTCCATCCGCACCGTGATATCGTTCTGTTTGGTCAGAATTGCCGCCGACTGGATATAATTCTTCACCAGTGCCGTAATTTCGAAACGCTCCATAGTCACAACATCGTTGCCGAATTCCAGCTGGTTCAGCGTCAGAAGCTTTTTCACCATGTTGTTCATCTTCGCCGCTTCATCCACGATGACATCACAGTAGAACTGTCTGCTCTCGGGATCGTCATTGACACCCTCCTGCAGTCCTTCCGCATAGCCCTGGATCAGAGCGATGGGAGTCTTCAGTTCATGGGAGACATTCGCCAGGAACTCCTTACGCATTTCATCGATAGCTTCCTTTTTCTCCACATCCCGCTGCAGCTCATTATTCGCAGTCTTCAGTTCTGAAATCGTCTGTTCCAGGGAATCGGACAGTTTATTAATGTTCTCACCCAGCAGATCAATCTCATTATGAGCCCTGCCCTGATATTTTGCTTCAAAATCCAGCTGTACCATCCGCTGTGAGATATCGTTCAGCTCCAGGATCGGCTTCGTCACACGTCTGGAGACAAACCAGATTATGATACCGCCTGCCAATGCTCCCAGGCAGCCGACCAACACGTAAAAACGATTAGCGATCTTAGCGCTCTCCTGAATACTGGAGAGCGGTGTCTGCATGATAAAAGAGATTCCGGTGTTCAGCCTTCCGTAGATCTCTAAATATTCCTTATTCTCCTGCCCGGTTCTCTGGATCACATAGTCATCACCGTTCTCGATGATCCGCTCATTATCCGGAAACGTTCCGAAGCCGAACACATAGCCGATCAGACGGTTCTCCAGTCTCTCGCCGCCGTTGATGGATACATATTTCATGTTGGAATTCACGTCCATGACACATACTGTCATGTTATAGCTTCTGCACACATCATCCAGCTCATGTGCGAATTCTTCCGAGCCATAGCTGTCACTCTCCGCCGCCTGCTTGATCGTCTCATAAGCATCGTGAATGACATCCATCTTGCTCTGCATATAGACTCTGCCTAAAAACATGTAATTCAGCAGCAGGCACAAAAGGATCGTCCCGATCATCAGCCCGATAAATATCCAGGCGAACTGTCCTCTGATGGAATGCACTTTTTTCTTCTGCTGTTTATTCTGCTGTTTCATCCATTTTGTACCCCATTCCCCATATGGTCTTGATGAGATTGCCTTCCTCGCCCAGCTTGCTGCGCAGCTTCTTCACATGGGTATCAATGGTACGGGCATCCCCGAAGTAATCATAGTTCCATACGTTGTTCAGTATCTTCTCTCTGGACAGGGCAATTCCCTTATTTTCCATAAAATAGGTCAGAAGCTCGAATTCTTTATAGCTTAAGTCCACATCTTTGCCGTCTATGATCACGCGGTGTGCTGTCTTATCCACAGTGATCCCACCGCAGGTCAGTGCTTCGTCCTGCCCTAACTGGTTCGTCCGGCGCAGGATCGCTTCCACCCGCGCCACCAGGATCTTGGGACTGAAGGGCTTGGAAATATACTCGTCCACTCCCAGCTGAAAACCCTGCAGCTCGTCTCTCTCATCTCCGCGGGCTGTCAGCATAATAATAGGAACTTGGGAGTTCACACGGATCTCCCGGCATACCTGCCAACCATCCATTTTTGGCATCATGACATCCAGAATGATCAGTGCAATATCCTTATCCTTATAAAAAATATCCAGTGCCTCCTCGCCGTCTCCGGCCTCCAGCACCTCAAAATTACTCTTCACCAGGAAATCCCGGACCAGCTTACGCATCCTGCTCTCATCATCTACTACCAGTATTTTCAGTCTGTCCATACATACCCTCACCTTTCTGTTGTAGACATAGTATAGCGCAGAAATATGTCAATTCTGTGAAACTTCGGTCTCCGTATTTCCTGTATTCCCTGTATTTTCTATATGTAGCTCTCTCTCTTTTTCCCTAACCGTCTGCTCTCTCTGGGTCAGCTCCTGTTCCCAGGATGCGTATTTATTCTGAAGATTCCGCTCGTAATTCAGGATATTGGGTTGGTCGGAATTCAATGTGATCACAAACATGGCAATGATCGCCACAATCATCACGATGTTCATGATCACTGACAGGCAAAGACCCGCCTTTTTGCCCCCGTCTTCCGGCATCGGCTGGATCCGTCTTCTGGCAGGGGACGTCTTCGTCCTGACATCGGCAAAGTTCGTCCACAGAGGGATCGGAGGCACTTCCTCCCCCAGTTCTTCTTCCCGGGCGCGCAGCTCTCCCTGCAGCTCCCTGAGGTACTCCAGTCCTACCGGGGTGCGGAACACCCGGTCTTCCAGTGCTTTTTTATAAATGGCAAGAACCGACTGAATATCCGTATGATCAATGCGCTTATCCAGATAGGCGATCTTCTGCCGTTCCTGCTCCGCAAGTCTGGCATCCTTCTCGGAATAGAAGGCGAAGCCGGACACTACATGTTCTCTCTGTTCTACATCCATTTACAGTTTTTCCTCCGTTGTATCTGCCGCATTCTGCAGTAAGATATGCTCTCCCTGCACCAGGGGATAATGCACGGGAATCTCCCCATCCAGGTTCTCCCGATACATATCCACGGCTGTGATCTGGTGGTTCTCATAGGTAGTATAATAATAAATTCCCCTGTCTGCATTGCAGCAGGAAGTATAAATGGTGATCTCATACTTACCGTTTTCCAGGCGGCAGCATCCTCTCGTCTGAGCCACACTTCCTAAGATATGAAAAAACTGACTGACGCTTTCAGACTCCGAGGTTCCCGATACAGAATTCATTTTCGTAAAAGCCACCCGGACAAAACGGGAGGCAGAGGACAGATCACCGGGCAGCCCCATAGCTCCCATGCCACGGCTGTACGGTTGCAGCTGAAGCTGCTCTGAAAAATGGTTCACCGGCTGGTCCGGAGACAGATAGCTGTAATCATTCAACCGGAACAGCTGCTTGTCAAAGGGAGGATTGTTCGTCAATACCCCTACGGGATTGTCATAAATGTTCAGTCCCTCCCCGACTGCCTCTATCGTGATTGCCTCGTCCCTGTCCGCCAGTATCCAATGTAGCTGTGATGTCGGAAACTGCTCGCTGAACCGCGTATCCACCAGATTGATGTGGGCTAACAGCGTCCGGGCTTCCTGCACCGTAGCACACTGTCCCAGGATCCAGGGAATGAACTCGAACTGTGCGATATTGTCTCTGCCCTCCTTGGGCTTACGATATACGGCGTTGCCCGCGAAATTAAGACCTGCCATGCCCAGGCCCTTCTCATTGACCGCATCATAATACAGCGGATAATCCCCCACCATATGAGCGATACCGATCATGGCATAATGCTCAGTCAATGCATTCTGATGCCGTAACTGAAAAGAGTAATTACGCGGTGTCACCACCACTTCTTCTCCGTAATTAAATTCATAATCAAAAGTTCTGCCAAAATAAAAATCCTGCGATCTATAAGTTGCTGCTGTGCACATAGTGGTCTCCTTTACTGTTTTCAGATCAATGTAGATTACTCTTAGTCTATAGCATTTGCAGAATGATTGCAAGTATGCAGGGATACTTATCCCACTTGACATTTTTCGTGTCTGTATGCACGATAAAAATATAGAAACTCAGTTAGATGCTTGGCTTACATTCTTCAGCAATGATGATCCAGCCACTATTGTGCAACTTATTACTGAATATCCGGAATTTAAGCCAATGTATGAGACACTTTATCGAACGTGTCTGGATATGGAGAAAGTTATGGGATTCTTTTCACAGGAATTAAAGGTAATGGATGACAATACCGTGAAATATATGGTAGATACATTAAGTGCGGAAGTTGATACATTAACGCAGCAAAAAGAAGTTCTCAGCAAAGAGAATGAGGATTTAATCAAGGACAATGAAATTCTGAAGCAGAAACTTGCTGAATTAGAAGCACAACTCTCAAAAGAAGACATAGTAAAAACGGTTGACGAAAATCTGCCGTTGTGATAATATTTAGTCGCAAAAAGAGTGTTGCCGTACAGCAACGGTTCGCCTTAGTTTATAGTTCTAAAAAGCAACTTGTACCTTTGGTGGAGGCGGTTGCTTTTTTAATGCTTTCGTTTCTGACTGGTCTGCACTCAAAAAGGTTCCACCGGAATCCTCCGGCGGAACCTTTTTATGTTAGTTTTTACACAACTAATTCTAATAATGTTTTGGATCAAACTGTGGTTAAGATTACTGTAACAGAGACAGTACACCCTGGTTGGACTGGTTAGACTGAGCCAACATAGCCTGACCTGCCTGAGCCA
>OHYP01001078.1_pt1 | contig 10601 bp, 9 predicted proteins | sample 1580341 | NCBI WGS metagenome assembly OHYP01 (sample SAMEA3882509, study PRJEB24775) | human gut metagenome | biome: human-associated habitat; feature: intestine environment; material: feces | place: Netherlands | collected 2009/2010 | reverse complement strand
AGGTATTTCCGCTTTTTAATTATTCAGTTGTAACACATGTATTGTAATCCTACAAATTTGCGCAGACTGTATTTGTAAAATCCCTTGTCATGTTTCTATGGAATTGATATAATGTGTTAGATTTGTTAGTTTGAGTGAAATGTGGAGGGTAAAGATGAACGATCTGGAAATGTATCGTGAACAGCTTGCGATGTGTGATGATAAGCTTATAGATGCGCTTGTAGAGCGAAATGGAATCATCGAAAAGATAATGTCATATAAAGAAACATACGGGATGCCGATTTTGCAGCCTGCGCAAGAGGAAAAGCAGGAAAAAAGGTTGGAAGAAAAGTTACAGGGAAATAAATATCAGGAAGAAATCCATGATGTATTCCAGAGGATTTTGCGGAACAGCAAAAGAATTCAGGCAAGAAAGCTGTTTCCATATAATATTGTATTAATCGGGTTTATGGGAGCGGGAAAGTCTACGATTTCAGATTATCTCAGCACGATGTTTGATATGAAACTTGTGGAGATGGATCAGGAAATTGCCGAGAGGGAGGAAATGAGCATTCCGGATATTTTCGCAACATATGGGGAAGAATATTTCCGCAATCTTGAGACGGAATTATTAAAGGAACTTCAGACAGGCAGAAATTGTATTATTTCTTGTGGGGGCGGAGTAGCGCTTCGCAGTGAAAATGTCGTTGAAATGAAGAAAAACGGAAAGGTCGTTTTATTGACTGCCAGCCCGGAAACAATTTATGAACGCGTAAAAGACAGTAATGACCGCCCGCTTTTAAAAGAAAATAAAAGTGTGGAGTTTATTGCACAGTTGATGGAAAAAAGAAAAGAGAAGTATGAAGATGCGGCAGATGTTGTGATTCGCACGGATGGAAAAACGATATTGCAGATCTGCGAAGAACTGATTACAAGACTGATGGAGTTGGAAGAGAAATAATGTTTGAAAGATTTTTCCCGGATGAATATGTGGTATCTACATATGTAATCCCATTTGAAAGATTGTATGAAGAGGGATATCGAGGAGTAATTTTTGATATAGATAATACTCTTGTGCCTCACGGTGCACCGGCAGATGACAGAGCAAAAAAACTGTTTCGGAGATTGAAAGAGATTGGATTTTCCTCCTGTCTCATTTCTAATAATCAAGAAGAACGAGTAAAAATGTTCAATCAGGAGATTCGGACAAATTATATTTATAATGCGCATAAACCTTCAACGAAAAATTATGAGAAAGCGATGAAGATTATGGGAACTGATAAAACAAATACATTTTTTGTCGGAGATCAACTGTTTACAGATGTCTGGGGAGCGAAAAGAACAGGAATACATAATATTCTTGTGAGGCCGATCGATCCAAAAGAAGAGATTCAGATTGTTCTTAAGAGGTATCTTGAGAAGATCGTTCTTCATTTCTATAAAAAAAGATTGAAAAATGAAAGAAATTAGTATAGAATTATTAAATGGAGTGCTAAAATAGTGAACGATTTTGAAGGAGGAAGATAAATGATTTCAGCAGGAGATTTTAAGAACGGAATTACTGTGGAAATTGATGGAAATATTTACCAGATTTTGGAGTTCCAGCATGTAAAACCGGGAAAAGGTGCAGCTTTCGTAAGAACAAAATTAAAAAATATTATCAGTGGCGGTGCGGTAGAGAGAACATTCCGTCCGACAGAGAAATTCCCGAAAGCTCATATTGACAGAAAGGACATGCAGTATCTGTATCAGGACGGTGATTTGTACAACTTTATGGATGTTGAGACATATGATCAGATCGCTTTGAATGCGGATGTCGTAGGAGATGCTTTGAAATTTGTGAAAGAGAATGAGACAGTTAAGATCTGCTCACATAACGGAAATGTATTTTCTGTTGAACCGCCGCTTTTTGTCGAGCTGGAGATTACAGAAACAGAGCCGGGATTTAAGGGCGATACTGCACAGGGAGCAACGAAACCGGCTGTTGTAGAAACAGGCGCTACGGTTATGGTTCCGCTTTTTGTTGAGCAGGGAGATGTTCTGAAGATTGATACTCGTACAGGAGAGTATTTGTCAAGAGTTTAATCAAAGCGATATTTTAGATTTTGTGTCTATATAGTGTTTTGAAATTATATAAAAAGATTCCGTCTGAGGGCGGAATCTTTTTTGTGCAATATTACATGTTGCATTTTCTTTTTTGATTCTCTATAATCAAGAGCACATAATATTTTTCAAATTATCAATGTATTTCAAGGTACAGTTCGTACCGGATTTCTCATTTAATTCAAATTGAACCGCATAAAAAGGAAGGAGTTATATGACTTATATTGAATTTGCAGATGCGGTAGAAAAGATGATGAACAAAAAGATGAAAGGGGGCGTTCGTGCAAGCTTATATACGGCAATGAAAAATAATGGGAAAGAGAGAACGGGTATTTTGATTGAAATGCCCGGGATCAATATTTCTCCGACAATCTATCTAGAAGAGTATTACGAAAGCTATGTGGCGGGTAGAAAGATAGAACAGATTGTAGATGACATCAAGCAGCTTTATGAAGAAATAAAACAGGAAAAACCGTGGGATTGTGAATCTTTTCGGGATTATGAAGGGGTCAGAAACCGGATTGTATTTAAAGTGATCAACACGGCAAAAAATCGAAAATTTTTAAGAACCGTTCCCCATTTAGCGTTTCTTGATCTGTCTATTGTTTTTTATGTTCTTGTTGATGTGTCTGAAGAAGGAACAGCGGCAATGGTTGTTAACAGAAGCCATGCAGACACTTGGAAGGTGCAGGCAGAAACATTGTGGGAAGACGCGGTGAAAAATGTAAAAAATCTGCTTCCGGCAGAATTTGTTACGATGAACCATGCATTAAAATCTCTTTTAGGGGATGTGGAATATGAAGAGGGAGATCTTCTTTTAGAAAAGAAAAAAGACTATGATCAGATGTATGTTTTATCAAATAAATTCAGAAATTATGGAGCGGCATGTATTGCTTATCCTAACGTGCTCGAAATGATCGGTCAGATTTTAAAGAAAGATTATTATATTTTGCCAAGCAGTGTTCATGAAGTGATCATTGTGCCATATTCAGAAATCTATGTATGCAGTAAGTTGGATGAGATGGTAAGAGAAATCAACAGTACACAGGTTGAAGAGGAAGATGTATTAAGTAATCATGTGTATTTGTATGACAGAGTTTCCGGTAAGCTTCGTGTCGGATCATCTGTACAGACAGGGAGGATGATGGCATGAGACGATGGATGAAAGTTGTATTTTGTTTTCTTTTTGGAATCATTTTTACGAACATGTTCACTATGGATCAGGCAGTCGCAGATGAAAGCTTTGGAAAAAGAGAAATCTCAGCAGAATCATCCGTATTGACGCAGAAAAAACAAGCAGTGTTAGATATGGAAACAATGACATTTTCGTTGGAATCAGAGGCAGAAAGGTATGATACTGACAACTGCGGGAATCACATCGGATACATATCCGGCAGTTTTGACAAAATCGGATGAGATGTTCAAAAAAGCGGCGGCAATTTCAGAAAGATCAAAAGTAGAACTGACAGTAGGAGAAGAGATTTATTATGGCAATTACAGCACTAATTATTTTGATGTAAACGGAAAACCTGCATACTGTCTTGAACCGCTGAAAGATACTCCAAATTCAGGTTCGTATGAAACGCAGGCATTAACCGGCGGAGCTGTAAGAAAAGGATTGTATTATGCATATGGCGGTCCAGGATATGAATTGTATAGGGCAAAATATGGTGCGATCGGCATTGGAGAAAATTATTCTGTAAATGACGAATACTGTATGAGTCATTGCATTTTGTCGTATCTTTATATGGGAACGGAGGAAGCGTTTCTAGGATTAGATCAGCAGGTAATTGAAAATTTAAAACAGAAGGCAAAAAATATAGAAAGTATGCCGGATCCGCCGGAATCATTTTACGCGTTTTTGTTTAACTTAAATTCAGCCGGACAGACAATGGGAGGAAGTGGAAAAGACAGAGTCGGATCTATTGAGATTTATAAATATTCCGATCATCCGGAATGGATAGAAGGAAACAGATGCTATTCTCTTGCAGGAGCGGTGTTTGGTATCTATGAAAGCGGAAAAGACAAACTATTATGGGAATTGACTACAGACGAATCAGGTTATGCAAAAAAAGAAAATATTCCGATCGGAAATTATGATATCAGGGAATTAAAAGCTCCGGCCGGACATGTTATACAATTTAAGCCGCAATCTATCCGAATAGATGAAAACAAAGTATGTACATATAAGTGCACAGATCAGGCGCAGTATTATCCGATAGATCTGATTTTACAGAAAAAAGATAAAGAAACAGATCAATCAGAAGCTCAAGGAGCGGCAACATTGGAAGACGCTCAATTTTCTATTAAGTATTATTCCGGATATTATGAAAAAAATCCGGCAGATTCAGGAGTAACACCGGTCAGAGAATGGATTATGAAAACGGATTCAGAAGGAAGAATAAGAATGAAAGAAGAACAAAAAGTCAGTGGAGATCCGTTTTATAAAAACACGGAAGGAGAAGTTGTTCTTCCGCTTGGAACTGTTACATTTCAGGAAATAAAAGCTCCTGAAGGATATTTGCTCAACAATGAAATTTTTATAGAAACGGTTAGGGAAGAAGGCACAGGACAGACAGATACAATTTTTCAATGTCCTACAATACCTGATCAGATCATCAGAGGTAATCTGCAGATTGTAAAATTTCGTGAAGATAAAGAGGAAGAATCAGAGCAGGGCGAACAAAAAGTACCTTTGGAGGGAATTGTTTTTACAATCACATCAAAAACAACAGGCTGGCAGTGTGAAATTGTAACAGATGAAAACGGATATGCGTCAACATTCCGACAAGGAGAAGAACAGCAGAAAGGAGGTCTTGTATATGATACATATATTGTGAGCGAAAAAAAGGCGCCGGAAGGGTTGACTCCGGTAGGAGATTTTGAGATTACAATAGAAGAAGATGCGAAAACGCTATATTACATATTAGAAAATAAGAAAATATTTTCTCCGGTAAAGCTCGTGAAAAAAGATAGCGAGACAGAAAAAATAATTCCTGTTGCAGGAGCGGTGTTTCGGCTTTTGGACAAAGATAAAAAACCGATTACGATGACGACACATTACCCGAATGAATCAGTTTACGATCTGTTTAAAACAGACGAAAACGGAAGTTTTGTTTTGCCTGAGAAACTTCCTGCCGGAAATTATTATTTTCAGGAGGTGGAAGCGCCGCAAGGTTATCTTATAGAAGATGGATTAATTCCATTTACAATTATAGAAAATCATGACTGGGAGAAACCTTTTATTGTTGAGTCGAAAGACAGACCGGCGAAAGGGCGCATTTATATTCAAAAAAATGATTCTGTAACAGAAAAAGGAATCTCAGGAGTAAAATTTGAGATAAAGGCAGCAGAAGATATTTGTACTCCTGACGGAACTGTTCGTGTGGAAAAAGGAACAGTAGTCGGATCATTAGTGACAGACCAAAGCGGGAAAGCATGGTCGGAAGAATTGTATCTTGGAACGTATGAGATCATAGAGACAAAGCAGGCAGAAGGTTATATTTTGCCGGAAAAGAGCGTTGAGATCGAATTAGAGTACGAAGGTCAGGACGTACCGGTTGTGACAAAAGAGACGGAAATATTAAATAAGCCTACGTCTGTAGTTATCCGAAAATCAGATGGGGAAACAAAGAAAGCACTTTCTGGCGTGAAATTTGAACTGCGGGAAAAAATATCGGAAATAAACGAAGAATCCGATGCAGAAGAGGAAGATCTCAGCGAAGAGAAAACAACATATATTACAGATGAAAATGGAGAAATACATCTTTCTTATCTGCGTCCGGGAGTCTACTGTCTTTATGAGTCTGAACCTTTGACAGGATATATAAAAAATGAAGAAGTGTGGGAGTTTCAGATCAGGGAAGACGGAACAGTAGAAGGAGAACAGGAAAAAATTCTGGAGATTGAAAATCATCATACACGGATCACGGATACACACGCCGTTTGGAAAGAAAGCAAGGCAAAAGAAATTATTGCAGGAGAGGAACATATTATCTGCGATACAGTCAATTTTAAATATATGGAAGCAAATGCATCTTATACGATGAAAGGCATATTGATGGATGCAGATACAGGAAAAGAACTGCTTCAGGACGGGAAACCGGTAACATCAGAAAAAACATTTAAGGGGAAAGACGCAAAAGACGGGATTACAATGGAATTTGATGTTGATTCAAGAAAATTTCCGGGGAAAAGAATTGTAGTTTTTGAAGTATTGTATCTCGGTGATTGTTTGATTGATGCACATCGAGATCTGAGAAATCAGGAACAGACAGTATCTATTTTGAAAAAAGAAGAAGTTACGGTAAAAACCGGAGATAATAAGGTATATATGAAGCAAACGATTTTGATTATGTCGGCGTCTGTCTGTATTTTATATGCTACTTGGAAACGAAAAAAACGAAGACATTAAAAACGACCGATCAAGGATGCAGCAGCTGAATTGTTCTATTTGAGAAATTGCTTTAGAAATTTATTTAAAGATTGCTTATTAGAATTATTAAAATTAGTATTTAGAGCTTGCTCAAAATTACTGGGCTTAAAATTACTGTTTAGAATTTGCTCAAAATCAGTAGTAATATAAAGCGGTTAGTGTTATAATATTGAGAAAGTAAAGACTGTTTTTCAGAACAGAGAAAGGACGTAGATTATGAGCAAAGTAGAAGAATTTATCGCCGAGACAAAACTGAATGATCTGCTGCACAAAAAAGAGGCGGAAAGTCAGAAAAATAAAGTGATCTGGGTATTGGCAATTATTGGAGCAGTGGTAGCAGTTGCAGGAATCGCTTACGCAGTGTATCGTTTCTTTACACCGGATTATTTGGAAGAGTTTGAAGATGATTTTGACGATGACTTCGATGATTATTTCAGCGAAGACGATCAGGTGTAAGAAACTGTTTGCAAAAGTAAAACAGAATATACAGGCAGAGTGTGGATGAAACTGCACCCTGCCTGTTTTGCAGTTGAAAAGGTGTCTGCTTTGCAATGATATATGGATGAAGGATTGACATAAAAGTTAACAGAAAAATTGATAAAAGAGTAAGAGTTAATGCGGTAATTTTCTGCTGTGTTAAAAAGAAAAATTATTATGAAAGGAAAAGCTTATGAAGAAAGGGCAGATTTTTGAAGGAATAATTGAAAGAGTAGATTTTCCGAATAAAGGACTTGTGAAAGTTGAAGAAGAAGGTAAAGATGCCAGATATGTGACTGTAAAAAATGCAGTACCGGGGCAAAAAGTGCGATTCATTATAAATAAATTTAAAAAAGGGAATGCAGAAGGCAGGCTGTTAGAAGTTCTGGAAAATTCCTCTCTTGAAACGAGGAAACCTGTATGCAGTATTTTTCCGGCATGCGGTGGATGCATGTATCAGACAATGCCGTATGAAGAACAGATGAAAATGAAAGAAGGACAGATCCGAAGAATTATGGATGAAGCTGTGGACGGCGAGTATTTGTTTGAAGGTGTGAAGGCAAGTCCGAAAGAATTTGCATATAGAAATAAGATGGAATTCTCATTCGGAGATGAATATAAAGATGGTCCTTTGTCGCTCGGACTTCATAAAAAAGGAAGTACTTATGATGTGCTGACCGCATCCGACTGTAAACTCGTGCATGAAGATATGAATAAAATTCTCGTGTGCGTATTAGAGTATTTTAAAGAGCGGAAAGTCAGTTATTATAAAAAGATGCAGCATGTCGGATATTTAAGACATTTACTTTTAAGACGGGGAGATACGACAGGAGAGATCCTTGTCAATCTTGTCACAACAACGCAGGAAGAACATGACTTATCAGAACTGACAGAACAGCTTTTACAGCTTCCGCTTGAAGGGAAAATCGTAGGTATTCTTCATATTTTGAATGATTCTTTGTCAGATGTTGTAAAAAGCGATGAGACGAGGGTTTTATATGGACAGGATTTCTTTTATGAAAAACTGCTCGGATTACAATTTAAGATCACACCGTTCTCCTTCTTTCAGCCAAATACAAAGGGGGCGGAAGTGCTTTATGAAACAGCAAGATCTTATATCGGTGAGACGAAAGATAAGGTAATCTTTGATCTCTACAGTGGAACCGGAACGATTGCACAGATTCTGGCTCCGGCAGCAAAACATGTGATCGGCGTGGAAATTGTAGAAGAAGCAGTGGAAGCGGCAAAAGAGAATGCAGAAAGGAACGGACTTTCTAATTGTGAGTTTATTGCCGGGGATGTGTTTGAAGTGCTTGATGATATAAAGGAGAAACCGGATGTGATCATATTAGATCCGCCAAGAGATGGAATCCATCCGAAGGCATTACCGAAGATCTTGGATTATGGAGTGGATCGTATCGTATATATTTCATGTAAAATGACAAGCTTGGCGCGGGATTTAGAGTTTATACAGCAGAGAGGGTATACGGTTGAAAAAATGACGGCAGTGGATCAATTTTGTGAGACTGTGCATGTTGAAACCGCCGTGCTTCTCACGCGGAAACCCTGATTCTATGCGGGGTTGCGGGATTATTTGATGGAAATGTAGTTGTGTTTTTACGAAAAATAAAATGGATAAGTTACCGTGGAAGTGGGGATGGGGTAACGCTGTGTGAGTTTAATATGTGGTTTATTGTTCGCTTCAGCCGGGGCAATCGTTGGGGCTATATCAGCAGGTAATAAAAAACAAGTAAAAGAAAGGCAATACAGACAGTAAGCTGTCAAAAGGTCTGTATGCAAGATTAGGTGAAGATGTCAATTATTTAAGGATCAAAGTTTTTATCAAAGTTGTGAGCCTTTGCAAAGGCCTTTAACTGTTTTATGATACGGTTCGCGTATTTCGGATTATTTTCTGTTACCCATGCCTCAATTCCAGAAGTATCAAAGATACTCATGGAAGCAAGGTTAGAATCAATATGTTGGCAGATCGGTTCAGTGATATCAACTAAGTGATCGAACATCGATTGTAAGTCCATAAGAAACACTATAACGGAGATAAGATCTGGCAATAATTTTAAGTTTTCATAAATTATTGATCGAGCTATGATGGGAGCGTGAATTTTGAAAAATATATTGGTTATTGATGATGATTTACATATAGGAAATGTATTGGAAGAAACTCTTACTAACGAAGGTTATGGTGTTATTCGTGCATACTCGGGAACGGAAGCTGTACTTTTGCTTTCTCAGGTAAAGCCCGATCTTGTACTTCTTGATTTAATGCTGCCGGGGTTGAGCGGAGAAGAAGTTTTGCCGCATATTAAAGGGATTCCTGTTATTATTATGAGTGCAAAAGTTGATGTAGACAACAAAGTTGCTCTTTTGCTCGGCGGAGCGGTTGATTATATGACAAAACCTTTTTATACAAGGGAATTATTAGCTCGGATAGCGGTACATCTTCGTACTTTTGATAGCTTTGCTAAGTCGGAAATTTTGACTTTTGAAGAAATAAAACTCAATATTGATACGCACATAGCACAAATAAAGGATGTAGAAATTAAATTGACGAGAACAGAGTATGCGATTTTGAAACTTTTAATGCAGAAACCTATACTGGTATGGCATACGTCACGGGAGCCATTAACGAAGAAAACATCACCAATAAAGATGCTAAAAAGAAAAAATCTATTTATCAATGGGACACGATGTACAAAATCATCCGTAAGGCAAACATTATCCTCTCACGTATGGATGAAGTGACCGATATGAGAAATCTGGAAAAACCGGACATCTGGGCATACACCTATTTTATGAGAGCCTACGCATACTACCATCTCATCATGGATTTCGGTCCTGTCATCCTTGTAGGAGATCAGGTATATCCCTCCAACGAGCAGCCGGAAGCCTATGCAAACGTACGTGCGACGTATGACGAATCAGTAGACTATGCTTGCGAACAATTTGAGTTGGCGGCACAATATCTGCCAGAGACTCAACCGAACAGCAGCTTCGGCCGTCCCACCAAGGGAGCGGCTTACGCACTGATTGCACGGTTAAGATTGATACAGGCTAGCCCATTATACAATGGCCGCGGACAAACATACTTCGGGAACTGGAAACGGAGCAGTGACGGAGTGTTCTACATTTCCTAGCAATACGACGATCGTAAATGGGCGGTAGCCGCAGCAGCTTGCGAAAGAGTCATGGACATGGGGCGTTATGAACTGCATACTGTCCCTGCAGATAAAGACTCTTTTGTACCTCCAACCAACGAGAATCAGGCGTTTCCCAACGGAGTAGGCGGTATTGACCCGCTTAAATCTTACAGCTATATGTTCAATGGCGAAACAGATGGCAGAAAAAACAAGGAGTTCATATGGGGAAGAACGACCGGTAATCTATGCATTAGAGAATCTTTTCCACATTCGATGGACGGATACAATGGGATGGGCGTAACACAAAAGATGGTCAACATGTTCTATATGAATGACGGAACAGACAACTATCCCGAAGATGCAAAGCCATACAAAGAAGACGGAACATATGATAATACAAATTTCAGCACCGAGGATGAGACCTTCTCCGAATATGTATTGAAGTCAGGAGT
>OHYP01001077.1_pt1 | contig 10613 bp, 8 predicted proteins | sample 1580341 | NCBI WGS metagenome assembly OHYP01 (sample SAMEA3882509, study PRJEB24775) | human gut metagenome | biome: human-associated habitat; feature: intestine environment; material: feces | place: Netherlands | collected 2009/2010 | reverse complement strand
ATTGCGCTTGTGTGGGTTCAAGTCCCATCTTCCGCATTAGATAAAGAGAACAGGAAATCTTAGAAAGGTTTTCTGTTTTTTTGCGTGGTCTTTTTGTTTTTATGACTAGGCTCTTCAATTTGAATGATTTCTTAAAAAGCTTCAAATTGTTTCAATGGATGGTAATTCTTCCGGTAAGCTCATCCAGAGAGATTCTGAAAAAATCGGCAATCTCTATGAGCAGGTAGATATCGGGCAGTGTGATTCCACGCTCATAAGCGGAAAGTGATTGGCGGCTGATATTAAGTTTTTGCGCAAGATCTGCTTGTTTTAACTGATTTCTCATACGGCGGATATTTTCGCCTACGGCATTTTCTTCTTTTTTCATTGCAAGGAGGATAGATCCTGTTTTGAAAAACACACAATATATATTGATTTTATCATGCTTTTTCATCAGAGAAATGATATATCCTAAATATGAGTAAAGGCATATCCGGTATTCGGATAGCACGATAAGAAGTATCGGATACAATGGAGAAAAACGATAAGGGGATGTATAGAAGTGCTAGAGAACAGGGTGAAAGAGTTGCGTACTGAACGGGGATTGAGGCAGGGAGATTTGGCCGAAAAGATGAATGTTTCACAGCAGACGATCAGCCGTATAGAAAATGGGGAAAATGTTCTGCCATCGGATATATTGATTCATTTATCAAAATATTTTCATGTGTCAACGGATTACATATTAAAGCTATCGGACGTGAGAATGACACAGGAATATCGTTTGGAAATGGAACAGATGTTATTAAGACACTTTGAATTCTTTTTGAGTTACTGCAGGTTGAACAGGACGAATCAAAAGGTGATCAGCTTTTTGGCTGCGCAGATGGAAAAGGCAGAGGAGAAAAAAATTAAAGAATGAGTTTAAGAGTATATAAGACGGTAAAAGTTTTTAAGTATCAGTCTCATGTTGGTGGATGGGAATCAGTAAGGACAGAACAGATATAAAAGGGAAAATCTTATCAGATTTTTCTTTTTTTTATTTTACCCAAACTGTTTGTTTTATGAAATTATATGATATAATTACGATAATTTATTTGAAATTGTCAATAATATCTGAATAAATGTAAGGAGGATCAGTAATGTTAGAAAAGATAGATTTGAATAAAAAAATGTCAAAGCAGGAATATAGTGAAAGTCTTCCGAAGATAGAGGCGGAACTTGGAAGACTTCAAAGAGAGTGTAAAGATTTAGATATTCCGGTCATGATCGTATTTGAAGGATTCGGAGCATCCGGGAAAGGACTTCAGATAGGAAAGTTGATCCACAGTATGGATCCGCGGGGATTTGAGGTGCATACGATTAAAAATGAGACGGAAGAAGAACGGATGCATCCGTTTTTGTGGAGGTTTTGGATCAAGACTCCGGAAAAGGGAAAAATTGCGGTTTTTGATGGAAGCTGGTATCGAAAAGTGTGGGTAGACCGATTTGAAAAAAGGACGCGGGAGAAAGAACTGAAAGATGATTTTGCGTCGATCAATGCTTTTGAACAGCAGCTTTCAGAAGGGGGAACGCTGATTATAAAACTGTTTTTGGATATTGATCAGGATGAGCAGGAGAAACGTTTTAAAAAATTGGAGAAAAAGAAAGAGACGCAATGGAGAGTGACTCAGGGAGACAAAGAGAGAAATGTTAAATATGACGAGTATGCGTTGATGGCAGAAGAAATGCTGTTTTGTACGGATACGGATTATGCGCCGTGGACAATTATAGAAGCGACTGACAGGCGGTTTGCGACAACAAAAATATATATGACGGTGATACAAGCTATGCAAGAGCAGATCCGACGTCAAAAAGAGAATAGTGCTCTGTTGGAGAAAACAAATAAAATAGTGGAAGAAGTTTGTGAGGAAAAGGAAGTTCAGATCGCACAATATGCAGAAAACAGATTTTCGGAAGTTTCAATCTTGTCAAAAACAGATCTTTCCTGCAGCTATACAAAAGAAGAATATAAGCAAAAACTTGATAAACTTCAGAGGAAGGCGGAGCGGCTTCACGGAGAATTATATAGGAAGAGAATTCCGGTAGTGATCGGATTTGAAGGTTGGGATGCCGCAGGAAAGGGAGGTGCGATTAAGCGTCTGACAGAAAAAATGGATCCTCGGGGATATGTGGTAAATCCGACAGCTTCTCCGAATGAGGTTGAAAAAGCGCATCATTACTTGTGGAGATTTTGGAAGGCGATGCCAAAAGACGGACATGTGGCGATTTTTGACAGGACATGGTATGGTCGGGTGATGGTAGAAAGGATCGAGGGATTTTGTACGGAAGAAGAGTGGAAACGCGCATACAAAGAGATAAATGATATGGAGAAAGATCTGGCAAATGCAGGCGCGGTTATTCTGAAATTTTGGATGCATATTGATAAAGAAGAGCAGAAACGCAGATTTTGCGAAAGGATGGAAAATCCGGAAAAACGATGGAAGATTACGGATGAAGACTTAAGAAACCGTGAAAAATGGGATCTCTACGAGCATGCGGCAGATGAGATGATCATGAGGACGTCTACGGCCTATGCGCCGTGGGTTATTGTGGAGGGAAACGATAAGTATTATGCACGGATCAAAGTGCTTAAGACAGTGACAGATGCGATTGAAAAGAGATTAAAGGAAAGGTGATATTATGACCATCAGGGAGCAGCTTGAACTTCGTGAACTTGAATATTTAAGTTCTTATGCGGCATTAAGCAAAGACTCGAAGGGACGGAAAAGAAAAGAGGAACCGTGTGATATCCGACCGGCTTTTCAAAGAGATCGTGACCGGATTCTTCATTGTAAAGCTTTCCGAAGGCTGAAACAAAAGACGCAGGTTTTTCTTCTTCCGAAAGGAGATCATTATAGAACGCGGCTTACACATACGTTGGAAGTGTCCCAGAATGCGCGTACGATAGCAAAAGCATTGCGTTTGAATGAAGACCTTGCAGAAGCAATCGCTCTGGGGCATGACCTTGGTCATACGCCTTTCGGTCATGCGGGGGAAAGAGCTTTAAATCATGTATATCATTTCGCGCATCAAAAGCAGAGTCTTCGTGTTGTAGAACGGATTGAGAAAGAAGGGCGCGGACTGAACCTGACATGGGAAGTCCGTGACGGAATACTGAACCATCAGACGTCAGGACATCCTCATACTTTGGAAGGGCAGGTTGTCCGCATTTCCGATAAGCTTGCATATATCAACCACGATATGGATGATGCAATAAGAGGAGGAATTCTGACAGAGGATGATATTCCTTCTGATTTGCGGCAGGCTCTTGGAAGTTCGTGTAAAGAGCGGCTTAATACTCTGGTGCATGATGTGATCACGAACAGTATGGATCAGCCGGTTATTAAAATGTCTTCGGAAACGGAACGGGCGATGAAAGATCTGCGGAAATTTATGTTTGAAAATGTATACTTGAATCCGAACGCAAAAGGGGAAGAAGATAAGGCGGTACATATGATCGAACAGCTTTTTGAATATTATGCCGAACATACAGAAGTCCTTCCCCGGATTTTTAAGGAGGCTTTGGAAAATTCGGATGATGAGAAAGAACAGATCATCTGTGATTACATTGCCGGAATGACAGATTCTTATGCGGTTAAAAAATTCCAGGATTATTTTGTGCCCGAAGCATGGAAAATTTAAAAAAATAAAGGAAATCAAAAAGTTTTGTCGAATATAATATATAGGACAATCTTTTATGGAGGGTAAACATGTATTATCCGGATGAATTAATAGAGGAAGTAAGAACGCGAAATGATATCGTAGATGTCATATCCGATTATGTCCGTCTGCAGAAAAAGGGAAGCTCCTATTTCGGACTGTGTCCGTTTCATAATGAAAAATCGCCTTCGTTTTCTGTCAGCAGACAGAAGCAGATGTATTACTGCTTCGGATGCGGGGCAGGGGGAAATGTATTTACGTTTTTGATGGAGTATGAGAATTTTTCATTCATGGAGGCTGTAAAATTTCTTGCAGACAGAGCGGGAATTGCACTTCCGGAGGCCGAATATTCGAAGGAAGCAAAACAAAGGGCGGATTTAAAAGCGTCTATTTTAGAGATAAATAAAATCGCTGCCAGATATTATTATGTGCAGCTAAAGTCCGAAAGAGGAGTGGGAGCACATACATATTTGACGGACAGAGGTTTGACAGAAGAGACGATCACGGCGTTTGGACTTGGATATTCAACAAAATACAGTGATGATCTGTATCAATATTTGAGAGGAAAAGGGTATAGTGAAGATCTGATCCGGCAGGCCGGACTGATCAATACAGATGAACGACAGGGAGTGTATGATAAATTTTGGAATCGTGTCATCTTTCCGATCATGGATGTAAACAGCCGGGTGATCGGGTTCGGAGGCCGCGTTATGGGGGACGGAAAACCGAAATATTTGAATTCTCCCGAGACGGCAGTGTTCGACAAAAGCAGGAATTTATATGGACTTAACAGAGCGAGGACATCGAGAAAAACTTATTTTTTGCTTTGTGAGGGATATATGGATGTTATCTCTTTGCATCAGGCTGGGTTTACAAATGCCGTGGCATCTCTCGGAACGGCTCTTACATCAGGACATGCTTCTTTGATCAAAAGATATGTTCAGGAAGTTTATCTGACATATGACAGTGATGATGCAGGTACAAGAGCGGCGCTTCGAGCAGTTCCGATACTGAAAGAGGCGGGAATATCGGCAAAAGTAATCCGTATGGATCCGTATAAAGATCCGGACGAATTTATTAAAAATCTTGGCGCGCAGGAATTTGAAAATCGTATCCAAAATGCAAGAAACGGGTTTATGTTCAGTCTTGAAATATTAGAGAGAGAATTTGATATGGCTTCCCCGGAAGGAAAAACTGCTTTTTTCAGAGAGGCGGCAAATAGGCTGCTCTCATTTGAAGATGAATTGGAACGGAACAATTATATCGAGGCAGTTGCATCTGCATATAAAGTAAGCAAAGAGAGTCTGGAAAAACTTGTCGCAAAAACTGCTGTAAGTACAGGACTTGCCCGCCCGGTCACACGCCCGAAAAAAGCCGATGGGGCGGTCTTGCAAAAAGAAGACGGAATTGTTACATCGCAGAAAGTTCTGCTTACATGGATGATCGAAAATGAAAATCTGTATTCAAAGATAAGCAGTTACATAAGTCCGGATGATTTCACAGGAGAATTAAATCGGCGCGTTGCGAAACTTTTATATGAGCAGCATGAAAAAGGAGAACTAAATCCGGCAAAACTTTTGAATCATTTCACATCAGAGGAAGAACATAGGGAAGCGGCTTCTCTTTTTCATACGAAAATCCGCCAACTGAAAACAAAAGAAGAACAGGATCAGGCGTTGAAAGATACAATTTTAAAAGTAAAAGCTCACAGCATCAATGAGCGAACGCTGAATCTGGATCCGTCAGATATGGCCGGATTGCAGCATTTAATGGAAGAAAAGCGGAAGCTTGAGGAACTGAGGCAACTGCATATTTCTATAGATTAAGGATAAAATAAAACAAGATGATCTGCGTATGCGCACAGATCAGGAAGGATGGACACATGGAAGAGAATGCACAGAAATTTCTGGAAAAAATGAACGAGCTTGTCGCTCTGGGAAAGAAGAAAAAAAGTATACTTGATGTTCAGGAGATCAATGACTTTTTTGCGGACATGGAATTAAGCGCCGAACAGATGGAAAAAGTTTTTGAGTATTTAGAAGGACATAATATTGACGTCTTGCGGATCACGGCTGATACGGACGATGATGTAGATATCGACAATATGATCGCAGAGGAAGAAGAAGTCGATATGGAGAATATCGACCTTTCCGTTCCGGAAGGAGTAAGTATTGAAGATCCGGTTCGTATGTATTTGAAAGAAATCGGAAAAGTACCGCTTTTAAGTGCAGAGCGAGAGATTGAACTGGCGAAACGGATGGAAGAAGGCGACGAGGATGCAAAAAAAGAGCTGGCAGAAGCGAACCTGCGTCTTGTTGTCAGCATTGCGAAGCGGTATGTAGGACGAGGCATGCTCTTTCTTGATCTGATCCAGGAAGGAAATCTAGGCTTGATCAAAGCTGTTGAAAAGTTTGATTATCATAAAGGTTATAAATTCAGCACATATGCGACATGGTGGATTCGTCAGGCGATCACAAGAGCTATAGCGGATCAGGCAAGGACAATTAGAATTCCGGTTCATATGGTAGAGACGATCAATAAACTGATCCGTGTGTCAAGACAGCTTCTGCAGGAACTTGGAAGAGAACCGCTTCCGGAAGAAATCGCCAAAGAGCTGGATATGCCTGTTGAGCGTGTTCGGGAGATTTTGAAGATTTCTCAAGAACCGGTTTCGCTCGAAACTCCGATCGGCGAGGAAGAGGACAGTCATTTAGGAGATTTTATTCAGGATGATAACGTGCCTGTACCGGCAGAAGCTGCGGCGCAGACGCTCTTAAAAGAACAACTTGATGAAGTGCTCGATACACTGACCGAAAGGGAGCAGAAAGTATTACGTCTTCGTTTTGGAATGAATGACGGAAGAGCGCGTACATTGGAGGAAGTGGGAAAAGAATTTGACGTTACGAGAGAGCGTATCCGTCAGATTGAAGCAAAAGCTCTTCGGAAGCTGCGCCATCCAAGTCGAAGCAGAAAATTAAGAGATTATCTTGATTAATTATCCGGCAAACAGTGTAACCGAGAAAAGAGGATACAGATGGAATTATCAAAAAGACTCCGTGCAGTTGCAGATCTTGTAACTGCCGGATATCAAGTGGCCGATATCGGAACGGATCATGCGTACATACCGATTTTTCTGACAGAGACAGGAAAAACAGATTATGCGGTAGCAATGGATGTCAATAAAGGACCGCTTAGAAAAGCGCAGGAAAATATTTGTGCGTATAAAATGGAAGAACAGATAGAAACACGTCTCTCAGATGGATTTTCTGCATTGAAAGTACAAGAGGTGCAGTCTGCAGTAATTGCGGGGATGGGTGGAAATCTTGTGATTCGTATTTTGGAGGAAGGGCATGATGTAGTTTCATGCTTAAAAGAGTGTATTCTTCAGCCGCAGTCTGAACCGGATAAAGTAAGAGCCTTTCTTTTGCAGGAGGGTTTTTTCTTTATAGAGGAAGACATGGTTGAAGAGGACGGAAAATACTATCCGATGATGAAAGTCCGGCCTCCAAAGAAGAGCGGAAAGAAAGACGGAATAAAATCGGAAATGTGGAATGACGTACAGCTTCAATATGGAAAGCTTCTTCTTGAAAAGCGTCATCCGGTGTTAAAGCGTTATTTGGAACGGGAGATTCGTATCAGAACAGATATATTAAAGTCGATTGAAAAGAAAGATTCTCAGAAGATACAAGTGAGAAAGCGGCAATTGGAAGAAGAATTAAATATTGCAGAGAAAGGGATGGAATACTATGCTTTGTAAAGAGATCATTCAAGTGATAGAGGCGTCTTATCCGAAAGAAGCGGCGCTTGATTTTGATAATGTGGGACTTTTGGCAGGGCGGCTGGAAAAAGAAGTAAGTAAGGTTTATCTGGCGCTCGATGCGACAGAAGAGGTGATCGATAAGGCGATTGCATTAGGAACAGATATGCTTATTACGCATCATCCTCTTATATTTTCCCCAATGAAGAGAGTGACAGATGAAGATTTTATAGGACGCCGTGTTGTAAAGCTGCTTCAAAATGACATTTCTTATTATGCAATGCACACAAATTATGATGTGCTTGGCATGGCGAAGCTGGCAGAAGATATTCTTGGTATTGAGAAAACATATGTGCTTGATGTGACAATGGAAAAAGACGGAGCAGAAGAAGGAATCGGAAGAATCGGAATGCTTGAGCGGGAAATGACATTGGAAGAATGTTGTCTCTATGTGAAGCATAAATTGAAATTGGGAAGTGTGAAAGTGTATGGAGATATGAAAAAAAATGTACATTGTCTTGCTGTTTCTCCCGGGGCGGGAAAGTCGGCGATAATGCCGGCGATAAAAAAAGGAGCAGATGTGCTTGTGACAGGCGACATAGGTCATCATGACGGTATTGATGCGGTTGAACAGGGGTTGGCGGTCATTGATGCGGGACATTATGGAACAGAGTATATATTCATAGACGATATGAAATGCTTTTTACATGAAAAACTTCCGGTATTGGATGTGATGTCGATTCCGATAGTTCATCCATTCCAAGTGCTTTAAAAGGTGGACTTTATTTGGGTAAAAGGAGTGTGTTCCGGAAAATGGAGAAAAAAAAGTATAATATTACAGTAGGTAACGAGACAAAAGAATTTGAGGAAGGAACAACATATCAAGCTGTTGCAAAAGAGTTCTGCGGTAGTTTTTCTCATCCTGCCGTTCTTGCAGTGGAAGGAGAAAACAGACTGCAGGAACTAAGAAAAACAGTTGAGAAAGACTGTGAATTGAAGTTTATTACGACAGCAGATGCAATCGGACATGAAACTTATAAAAGAAGTTTGTGCTTTCTTCTTGTAAAAGCGGTTCATGATGTGGCAGGACATGATAAGATCGAACGCGTCAGAATTCATTTTTCGGTGGATAAAGGATATTATTGCACAGTTGACGGAGATATAAAAATTACAGAGCAGTTCCTTGCGGATGTGGCGAAGCGGATGCGTTGGCTCTCAGATGAAAAAATTCCGATTAAAAAGAAGACAATTCATACAGATGATGCGATCGAATTATTTCACAGACATGGAATGTATGATAAGGAAAAATTATTTGAATACCGGAGGGTTTCAAAAGTAAACATATATAGTATTAATGAGTTTGAAGATTATTATTACGGATATATGGTTCCTGATACCGGATATCTGAAATATTTTTCTCTTCATTTGTATGATGAAGGCTTTGTCATTCAGATGCCGGTGAAAGAACAGCCGGAAAAGATTCCCGAATTTAGACCAAGTCCTAAATTATTTCATGTATTGAAAGAGTCTGTTTTATGGGGAGATTGTCAGGACATAGAAACAGTCGGAGCGCTTAATGAGATGGTAACAAAAGGAGATATGCGGGAAGTTGTGCTTGTGCAGGAAGCTTATCAGGAACGGAGAATAGGCGAGATTGCCAGACAGATTGCAGACCGGAAAGATGTTCGGTTTGTTTTGATCGCAGGGCCATCATCTTCCGGAAAAACGACATTTTCACATAGGTTGTCCATTCAGCTTAGGGTGAATGGATTAAAACCTCATCCGATTGCGGTAGATAATTATTTTGTCGATCGGGAACATACTCCGAAAGATTCAGATGGAAATTATGATTTTGAGTGTTTGGAAGCAATCGACATTCCCAAATTTAATGAAGATATGAGGGCTCTTTTAAAAGGAGAGGAAGTGTATCTTCCCATTTTTGACTTTAAAAGCGGTAAGAGAAAGTATGAATCTAAACCGAAAAAACTTGGTTCACAGGATATTCTTGTAATAGAAGGAATCCATTGTTTGAATCCAAAATTGACAGAGACAATGGCAGATGCGAACAAATTTAAGATTTATATCAGCGCATTGACTCAGTTGAACATCGATGAACATAATCGGATCCCTACGACAGACGGAAGGTTGATCAGGAGGATTGTAAGAGATTCCCGCACACGCGGCGCTTCTGCATCGAAGACGATTTCTATGTGGGCTTCAGTAAGAAGAGGAGAGGAAAAAAACATATTTCCGTTTCAGGAAGAAGCGGATGTGATGTTTAATTCTTCTTTGATCTATGAACTGGCAGTGCTGAAGCAATATGTGGAACCGCTTCTTTTTGCGGTGGATAAAGATTCAAAAGAATTTATTGAAGCAAAAAGGCTTCTTAAGTTTTTTGATTACTTTGTTGGGATCGGAAGTGAATTTATACCGACAAACTCTCTGTTAAGAGAGTTTGTCGGCGGTGGATGCTTCCGTTTATAGATGGCGGATCATTTTGATTTTATTTCCCGCCACAGTTGATTATAGATGATTTCGTTTTCGTCTCCGAGGAAATTAAACGTCTCGCAATTTTTAAGTTGGGAGATATCGGGGAATGCAATGTTGCTTTCGCGCATTGATTCGTCTTCAATCAGTTCTCTTCCTGCTGAGTTGGGAATAGAATATGTAATATAATCAAAATTCATTTTTGCAATATCAGGACGGCAGAGGTAGTTGATAAACGCCTCTGCGTTCTTTTTGTTTTGTGCATTTTTCGGAATGACGAGAGCGTCAATCCACAAGTTCGATCCCTCTTTCGGAATCACATACTCCAGATCGGGATTTTCCTTTTGGCAATAAAGTGCTTCTCCCGAATAAATAACGCCGAGTGCAGCTTCGTTTCCGATCATTTTATCCCGAACCTGATCGATGACATAGGCCTGAACAAGAGGTTTTTGTTTGATGAGAAGCTTTTTGGCGGCTTCTAATTCATCAAGATCTGTTGAGTTCAAAGAATATCCGAGTGATTTTAAAGCAACGGCAAAAGCGTCTCTTACACTGTCTTGCATGAGGATGCTGTCCGTATACTTTTCATCCCATAAAATATTCCAGCTGTCTACAGGTTCGTCCACCATTTTCTTGTTATAAAGTATTCCGACCGTTCCCCAAAGATACGGAACGGAGTATTTGTTTTCAG
>OHYP01001070.1_pt1 | contig 10674 bp, 7 predicted proteins | sample 1580341 | NCBI WGS metagenome assembly OHYP01 (sample SAMEA3882509, study PRJEB24775) | human gut metagenome | biome: human-associated habitat; feature: intestine environment; material: feces | place: Netherlands | collected 2009/2010 | reverse complement strand
TCGGTGCAATTCTTCTTGCCGGTGGACAGGGTACACGTCTTGGCTTTGACAAGGCTAAGGGCATGTTCAATATCGGAAAGACAAAGGAACTCTACATCTTTGAGCAGCTTGTCGCAAACCTCATGAAGGTTACAAATCAGACTGGTACATGGGTGCCTCTGTATGTTATGACAAGCGAGATAAATGATGGCATGACAAGAGAGTTCTTTGAAGAGCACGACTATTTTGGATACAATAAGGATTATGTGAAGTTTTTCGTGCAGGAGATGGTTCCGGCAGTTGATTTTGATGGAAATCTGCTCATGAAATCTGAAGATTCACTTGCCATGTCACCAAACGGAAACGGTGGATGGTTCAAGTCACTCATCAATGCCGGTCTTGATAAGGATTTGAAGGACAAGGGGGTTGAGTGGCTCAATGTATTTGCTGTGGACAATGTGCTTCAGCAGATTGCAGATCCTGTATTTGTAGGTGCTACAATCGAGTCCGGCTGTGTCAGCGGCTCTAAGGTGGTCAGAAAATGTGATCCATATGAGAGAGTTGGTGCTATGTGTCTTGAGAATGGCAAGCCTTCGATTGTTGAGTATTACGAGCTTACTCCTGAGATGGCAGAGGCAAAGAACGAGAATGGTTCATTGCAGTATGGTTTTGGTGTTATCTTAAACTATTTATTCCGCGTGGACAAGCTCATGGCTATCGCAGAGAAGAGCCTTCCACTTCATGTGGTAGAGAAGAAGGTACCTTACATTGATGAGAATGGTACAGAGCACAAGCCTGAGACTCCGAATGCATACAAGTTCGAGACACTCATCCTCGATATGGTATACATGATGGACAATAGCCTGCCATTTGAGGTAGACAGGGAGAAGGAGTTTGCACCTGTAAAGAATGCGACAGGTACAGATTCGGTTGAAACAGCGAGAGCTCTTCTTGAGAAGAACGGAATTGAAATTTAATATATGATTTATGGTAACTGTTCATTGGCAGGGATGTATTGATATTCTGCAATTTCTATTTATCGCAGACTTAGAGGTGCATCTGCCGATGAGCAGTTATTTTTATTTTTATAATCGCATAGTGGCCTGCAATGGGGAATATAGGCTATAAATAGTTAAATGATTTATGAAAAAATAAATAATCCCGTCACAAAATAAACACAGATTGACAGTATACTTCTAAATGTAAACGAAAGGAGAAATTATTATGGATAACAATTATAGAAATATGAATGATACAAATAATACTAACAGTACAAATAACAATACAAACAATGTAAATTTCACAATGTCGGGTAATCCTTACAATCCGGATGAGTCACAGAAGGCTGCACAGACTAATAATACATCAGCTGAAAGCTATTCACAGAGCTACAATCCATATTCGCAGGCTTCTGCAGCAGGACAGCCAAATGTAAATCAATCATATGCAAACCAGCCTTATTCTAATCAGTCGTATAATTCAGGCACAAATAATAATGCATATGGCGGCACATCAGCAGGTTCGACAGACAATTCATATAGCCGCCGGATGAATATGAATGGTCAGGTATACCAGCAGACTGTAAAGCCTAAGAAACAGAGAGCACCTAGAAAGCCTGGTGCATTTGGACCATTTGCAGCAAAGACAGTAGCTGCAGCTCTTATCTTCGGACTCGTCGGAGGCGGAGTTTTCACAGGAGTAAGCTATATTGGCACGAGAGCTATTTCAAATTCTTCTACTGCAAGTGCAAAGCTTACCACTACAACATCCGGTGGGACTAAGCAGACATCCTCAGGGGATGCAAAGGATATGACAGATGTATCATCTGTTGTTGATGAGGTTATGCCTAGCATCGTTGCTATCACAAATACAGGAACAGTCACCTACAACAGCTTTTTCGGAAGGCAGTCACAGCAGTCTCAGAGCTGTGGCTCAGGAATTATTGTGAGTGAGGATGATGATTATCTTTATATTGCTACAAACAATAATGTTGTGGCAGATTCAGAGGAGCTCACAGTACAGTTTGATGATGATTCTGTGGTAAAGGCAGAAATCAGAGGAACAGATCCGGATGACGATCTTGCAGTTGTACGTGTAAAGAAAGCAGACCTTGGAAAAGATACTTACTCAAATATCAAGATTGCTACAATCGGAGATTCTGATAGTGTAGCTGTTGGAAGTCCTGCAATTGCTATCGGTAATGCACTTGGATACGGACAGTCTGTCACAACAGGTATAGTAAGTGCACTTAACAGAACTGTTACTACACAGGATTCACAGACAGGTGAGACTGTTACCAACAACAAGCTTATCCAGACAGATGCAGCCATAAACCCTGGAAACAGTGGTGGAGCACTCTTAAATGAAAATGGCGAGGTTATCGGTATAAACTCTGTAAAATATTCTTCAACTGAGGTTGAGGGTATTGGATATGCAATTCCTATGTCAGTTGCAAAGCCTATTATTGAGAGCCTTATCCAGAATGGAAAATATACTAATGAGAATCAGGCATACCTTGGTATCAAGGGTGGTGATGTTTCATCTGAGATGGTAGCCTACGGCTTCCCACAGGGTGTGTATGTTTCATCTGTTTCAGCTGGTTCAGGTGCCGCAAATGCCGGCTTACAGGAGGGAGATATCATCACTGCTGTTGACAGCACAAAGATTTCTTCTATGACAGAGCTGCAGTCAGCGTTAAAGAGCTACAAGGCCGGAGATAAGGTTACTCTTACTGTTGCCCGTCAGAGTGGCAGACAGTACGAAGAGAGCAAGGTTGAAGTAACCTTAAGCTCTGCGAAGGATGTCCAGCAGTAATTCCGGCGCGTTTTCTCCTCACCCCTGCGTCCATGCAGGGGTGTTTCTGCGTTTCATGGGCATAATTTCTACAGTATCTAAGCCACTTCGCTATTCGCTCCTGCAAGAGTACGTGTGCGTCACAGGTGCCCGGGGCTTACGCTATGGTGGAAATGTTGTTCAAATCAGTTCAAAGTACTAGACAAATTCCCTAAAATATTAGATAATGTATATAAATAATTTTACTTTTTGCACCGCATAGGAATTCTTTAAAATTGATGGTTTATATGTAGATTTATAATAGTATACACATCGGTTTATGATTATGAGATATAATACACATTGAGCGGATGCAGCATAGGAGGTCGGCATGAAGAAGAAAAAAATAGTTATTGCACTCGGACATGATGCTCTTGGAACAACTCTTCCGGAGCAGCACGAGGCTACAAAGCATACAGCAAAGGCAGTTGCAGATTTTATCAGAGACGATTATGAGGTTGTTATCACACACAGCAACGGACCGCAGGTGGGCATGATTCACACCGCTATGTCTGAGTTTTGCAGGATTTATCCTGAGTATACAGCTACACCTACAGCAGTCTGCTCTGCAATGAGCCAGGGCTATATAGGATATGATTTACAGAATGCTATCCGTACAGAGCTTCTTGGCAGAGGAATTTACAAGACCGTTTCAACAATACTTACACAGGTGGTTGTTGACCCATATGATGAGGCTTTTTATCATCCGACAAAGATCATCGGCCGTGTTATGACAGAGGCTGAGGCTGAGGAAGAGGAGAAAAAGGGCAATCATGTGACACAGGTTGAGGGAGGCTACAGAAGAGTTGTGGCAGCTCCAAAGCCTGTTGATATAGTGGAAAAGGATGCTATTAAGGCTCTTGTTGATGCGGATCAGGTTGTTATCGCATGCGGTGGCGGCGGAATTCCTGTTTTAGCACAGGATAATAAGCTTCAGGGCGCAAGCGCTGTTATTGAGAAGGATCTTGCAGCCGGAAAGCTTGCAGATACTCTTGATGCTGACAGACTTGTTATACTTACAAGCGTTGACAAGGTCTGCCTGAACTATGGCAAGGAGGATGAGAAGCCGCTTGATACCATGACTGTCGATGAGGCAAAGAAGTACCTTGCAGCAGGCGAGTTTGATGAGGGTACCATGGCTCCAAAGATTGAGGCGGCTATCGACTTTATCGGTGACTCTGCCATCCGTTCAGTGCTTATCACAAAGCTCAACAAAGAGGGCAAGACAGTTTCAGGTGGTATGGGCACTTTAATTACAAAGTAGAGCTTAATTGTTATAATTCACATATATCCCACACGTCTATATGCATTTTGCAGAGCGGATGTGTGGGATTCTAAATAAAAAGAGTAAGATAGAAGGTAACACAAAATGAGTGAGAAAAGGCTTCAAAAGAGAGATGAAATCTCAGACGAGTACAAATGGAAGCTTGAGGATATGTATGAGACAGATGAGCTGTGGGAGGCTGAGTGTGAAAAAGCGTCACAGCTTGCAGAAAAGATATCCGGATTTAAGGGACATCTGGCAGACAGTGCAGCAACGCTGCTTGATTTTTTTAAGAAGCAGGATGAGCTGTCTTATTATTTGGAGCGTATAGTGGTTTATGCGAATGAGCGCTCGCATCAGGACACTGCTGTGTCGAAATATCAGGCATATGTGTCAAAGGCAGAGACACTGACTGTTCAGGCATCAGGTGCGCTGGCATTTGCGAGTCCGGAGATTTTGCAGATAGATGATAAAAGGCTTGAGAGCTTTTACAGTGAGAGCAATGAGCTTGTGCACTATAAGCGTGCGATTGATGAGATAATGCGTCAGAAAGAGCATACCTTATCGGCTGCAGAGGAGAATATCCTGGCGCAGTGCGGTGAGATGGCTGCAGCGCCGGAGAATATATTCAGCATGTTCAACAATGCGGATATCAAATTCCCGTATATCACTGATGTCGAGGGAAATAAAATACGTATCACGCACGGCAATTTCATAGACTTTTTAAGCAGCAAGGACAGAAGTCTGCGCAAGCAGGTGTTCCGCGGAGTGTATGATTCGTACAAGAAGTGGAGCAATACTGTTTCCATGATGTACATCAGCAAGCTGAAAAATGACACTTTTTATGCAAGGGTAAGAAAATATGACAGCGCAAGGGCCATGTATTTATCCGGTGGCGATATTCCTGAGAGTGTCTATGACAATCTGATTGAGACGGTTCACGCACATCTGCCGGCTCTGCACAGGTACATGGCGCTTAGGAAGAAGCTTTTAGGTGTGGAGCATCTGCATATGTATGATTTGTTTGCACCGATCGTGGACAATGTACAGACCACATACACCTATGATGAGGCGAAAAAGCTTGTGGCAAAGGCACTTGAGCCTATGGGCGATGAGTATGTCAGCACACTTAAGGCTGGCATGGAGAGTGGCTGGATAGATGTATATGAGAATGAGAACAAGAGAAGCGGTGCGTATTCATGGGGCGCTTACGGCACTCATCCGTATGTGCTTTTGAACTATGCCGACAATCTGGACAGTGTGTTTACGCTGGCTCATGAGATGGGACATGCGATGCATACATACTATTCAAATGAGCATCAGAGCATCACCTACGCGGGATACCTGATTTTTGTGGCAGAGGTTGCATCCACCTGCAATGAGTCGCTTCTAATGCACTATATGCTTGAGCATTGTGAGGATGAGAATGAGAGAAAATATCTCATGACACATTTTCTGGACGGTTTCAGGACGACACTTTTCAGACAAGCACAGTTTGCTGAGTTTGAGCATATAGCTCACCGGAAAATGCAAAAGGGCGAGCCGGTTACCAAGGATGTGCTAAATGAGCTATGGCATGAGCTGAATGTGCAGTACTACGGACCGGATATGCGCGTGGATGATGAGATATCATATGAGTGGATGCGTATACCGCATTTTTACACACCGTACTATGTATATCAGTACTCGACAGGCTATTCGGCAGCAGTTGCTTTTTCAAAAAAGATACTTGAGGAGGGAAAGCCTGCTGTGGATAAGTATATAGGAAATTTCCTGTGCGGTGGATGCTCGAAGAATCCAATCGAGCTGCACTCAATGTATTTGAGGATTATCTGAAGCAGTTTGAGGCAGCAACTAAGTAAGGAGAAACAATTTTATGGAAAGAATTAAAAGCTTTACAATCAATCATAATATTCTTAAACCTGGATTTTATATTTCAAGAAAAGACGGAGAAATCGTTACATACGACCTTCGTACAAGAAAACCTAATGCAGGCGATTATATGTCCAATTCAGCTATGCACTCAGTGGAGCATATGTTTGCAACATGTGTGAGAAACTCTGAGATTGCAGATGATGTGGTATATTTTGGACCGATGGGCTGTCAGACAGGCTTCTACCTCGTAGTGAGGGATGTTGAGCCGGGAAAGGTTTTTGAAATCACAAAAGAGGTCTTAAAACAGATACTGGAGTATGATGGACCGGTGTTTGGTGCATCAGCCATAGAGTGCGGACATTACGAGAATCTGTCACTTGACGAGGCAAAGAAGGAGTGCCGTGCATATTTAAAGGTGCTTGAGAGCCAGACAAATATGGAGTTTACTTATCCACAGTAAACGAGGATTAAAAATATAATAGCAAGATAGCAGGAATGGAGAAATAAAATGACAATAGGTGTAATTGGTGCAATGCAGATGGAGGTCGATGACTTAAAGGCTCAGATGACAGACACACAGACAGAGGTTTACAGCGGTGTGGAGTTTGTTGAGGGTAAAATCGGTGATCAGTATGTGGTTGCGGCAAAATGCGGAATAGGAAAGGTATTTGCGGCAATATGTGCAGAGGCCATGATATTGAAATATGATGTAGATATGATTGTCAATATCGGAGTGGCAGGAACTTTGACAAAGGACTTAAATGTGCTTGATGTGGCAGTAGCCACAAACGTGCTGCAGCACGATATGGATACATCGCCAATCGGAGATCCGAAGGGGCTTCTTTCAGGCATCAATATGATTCTGCTTCCGGCAGATACAAAAATGGTGGAGCTCATGTGCTCATGCTTAGCTGACAGGAATATCCACTATAAAAAGGGCAATATCGCAACAGGAGATCAGTTTATTGCCACAAAGGATCAGAAGGATTATATTTCGAATACCTTTGATGCAATCGCAGCAGAGATGGAGGGAGGCAGCATCGGTCATGTGTGCTATGTGAACAAGGTGCCATTTGCCATTCTTCGTTCAATATCAGACGGTGATGGCGGCGAGACAGACTACCAGACCTTTGCGGAGAAGGCTGCGCATCAGTCGATTGAGGTAGTGCTTGAGTTTATCGGAAGGGCAGAAGAACTGAAATAGAGTTATTTCATTATTCATAATTTGTGATAATAAAGAATAGTATATAGCATGAGTGAATACAGAGCATACATGCAAAATACAAAACTACATAATGGGACAAAACGAAAGAAACGCCGACACAGATTCCTTTTTGGAGTGCTGCTGTCGGCGCTTCTTATTACAGGCGCTTTATATGGCAGAGAGTATGACATATCACAGCTGAAAAATATAGAGGTGATGGAGACACTTAGCAGTGCTGTGAGTCAGTTCGGGGACAGAAAGCTGCCTGTATATTCGGTTCAGACAACAGAAAAAAAGATAGCCCTTTCATTTGACTGTGCCTGGGGAGCAGAGGATTTTGACAGTATGATGGAGACACTTGACAAGCACAACGTAAAGGCTACATTTTTTATGACAGGAGGGTTTGTGAGTGATAATCCTGAATGTGTAAAGACGCTGGTTGAAAAAGGGCATGAGCCCGGAAATCACAGTGAGCACCACTATGATATGGCAACAATCACGGCAGGCGAGATGAAGACAGAGATAATGGATGTGCACAAAAAGGTCAAGGAGCTGACCGGAAAGGATATGAAGGTATTCAGACCGCCATACGGCTCGTACAACAATGAACTGATTGACACAGTGTATGGCTGTGACTATTATCCAATCCAGTGGGATGTGGATTCGCTCGACTGGAAAAACTATGGTGTGCAAAACATTATAGATACAGTGTGCAATCACAAAAGCCTGGATTGTGGCTCGATAATACTCTGCCATCTAGGCGCAAAATACACCTCGCAGGCACTCGATGAGATGCTCACAAAGCTGCAGGGTATGGGCTATGAGATAGTTCCGGTATCAAAGCTGATCATGACTGAAGGCTATCATATGGATGCAAACGGTATGCAGATCAAGGACTGAGCAATTTCATAAATCAATATTTTAGTCAATATTTAGTCAATAATTTAGCCCTTTACGATATTGTTATTTACAGACAAGTGTGTTAAACTAAAGCTATATTTTAAAGAAGCTGTGAGACAGCTATGGGGGTAAATTATATGACAGATACAGGTTTTTTAGTAGCATTCTTTATAGTTATTTTTTTAGTTATCATCTTTGCGCTTGTCGCTGTAATCGGAGCCGTTACAAGTGCTGTTGCAGGTATCAATGATGATGAGGATGAGATTGAGGAAGAGGGCATTTGAAGCTAAAATAAAAGATATTTAAAGACATTTAAAGACATCGAATTATATTAATCGTATAATTGGGTGTCTTTTTTATTGTTAAAAACTCTTAAAAAAGTATAAACCAATTGAGTTGCAATCCGCCACATTGTATAATAAAAGTATAACAGCGAATTAAATTTATTGTGAAAATCGTAGTAATCACAATGTCTATCAAACTAAGGCAGGATATTATCAAGGAAAAGAAGAAGGAGGGGTCAGATGATATCAAGATATAGTGTAAAAAAGCCTTTTACTGTACTTGTAGGAGTACTGCTGGTAATAGTACTCGGTGTTGTATCACTTGGCAGGATGACGACAGATCTGCTGCCGGATATGAGCTTTCAGTATGCACTTATAGTGACAACAGATATGGGAGCAAGTCCACAGGAGGTGGAGAGCGATGTCACCGCGCCGCTTGAAGCAGCTATGGCAACTACGTCCAATATCAAAAACGTAAGCTCAATGTCATATAACAGCTATTCGCTGGTGACATGCGAGTATGAGCAGAATGCCAACATGGATTCTGTAGTGATAGAGATGCAGCAGAAAATAGATCAGGTCAAGGCTGGCTGGAAGGATGGAGTGGGTACTCCGACCATTATGAAGATAAATCCGGACATGCTTCCAATCATGATGACTGCTGTGGATATGGATGGGAAAAGCAAGTCGGAAATCACAGACTTTGTGGAAAACACACTTAAGCCTGCAATTGAGAGTACAGAGGGAGTCGCATCAGTGACTGCGACAGGTGAGCTCACCGAGCAGATACAGGTCACGATGAATCAGGCCAAGATAGATGCGCTCAATGAGAAAATAAATAATGCCGTTTCAAAGAAATTTGATGATGCAAAAAGTCAGATGGATGATGCAAGCGCAAAGATAGAGAGCGGACAAAACGCAATCTCATCTGCATCGGATCAGATGAGCGCGGGAGTGGATACGCTAAAGGAGCAAAAGGCAAAGCTTGCAGAGCAGAAGACTCAGCTGGAGAGTACTCTTGCAAGCTTAAATGAGCAGAAGAGCCAGCTTGAAACAATTCAGTCAGCTCTTTCAGACTTCATGAATAGTGATACATATACAAAGACAATTCCGTCACTAAAAGAGGGCGCAAATGTACCGGGTGAAGCGGGCACAGCACTCAAAGCGCAGCTTGAGCAGGTTGATAAGCAGATTGCAACACAGTTTTCAGGTCTCTCGGCGCTTGGAATCACCGTAAACACAGCAGATGATCTGCCTGCGGCAGCATCAGCGATAGCACAGACTCTCATTCAGGTGAATACAGGTATAGAGCAGTGCCAAAGCGGGCTTGACCAGATTGCACAAGGAGAGACAGCACTTTTAGATGCATATGATAATCTAAACAGTCAGGCAGCTATAAGCTCGATAAGCATAGGACAGCAGTCGGCACAGCTTGCAACAGCAGCGGCATCTCTTGACAGCTCAAAGAAGGAGCTTGAAAAGAGTAAGGATGATGCACTTGACAAGTCAAACTTAAATGCAGTTTTAACGATTGACTCGCTCTCGCAGCTGCTCGTCGCTCAGAATTTTGATATGCCTGCAGGCTATGTAAATGATTCAAATGGCACGCAGTACATAGTACAGGTGGGAGATGAGATAAAATCAATTGATGATTTAACAAATCTGGTGCTTATGGATATGAAGCTTGATGGAATAGCTCCTATTCATGTCGGTGATGTGGCAGATGTTGAGATGACTGACAACTCGGATGAGACATATGCGATAGTCAACGGTAATCCCGGAATAATGCTCTCCATGGAGAAGCAGACCGGCTACTCTACAGGAGACGTCACAGACCGTCTTTTGGACAAGCTTGATTCGCTGGAAAAGGAAAATGACGGATTACACACCACAGTACTCATGAACCAGGGCGTATACATCGACATGGTTGTAAAAAGTGTGATGCAGAATATGATAGTGGGAGCAATACTTGCCATTTTCGTATTGCTTTTGTTCTTAAAGGATATAAAGCCAACACTTGTTATCGCAGCATCTATACCGCTATCGGTTATTGTGGCTGTGGTGCTTATGTATTTTACGGATATCACCTTAAATATCATTTCAATGTCGGGACTTGTGCTTGGAATAGGAATGCTTGTGGATAATTCAATCGTAGTAATCGAGAATATCTACAGATTAAAGGGAGAGGGATATTCGGTAAAGAAGGCGGCTGTTGAGGGTGCAAATCAGGTGGCAGGAGCCATTTTTGCCTCTACACTTACCACGGTAAGTGTGTACGCGCCAATCATTTTTACTGATGGAATCACGAGACAGCTCTTTGTAGACCTGGCACTTAC
>OHYP01001069.1_pt1 | contig 10676 bp, 12 predicted proteins | sample 1580341 | NCBI WGS metagenome assembly OHYP01 (sample SAMEA3882509, study PRJEB24775) | human gut metagenome | biome: human-associated habitat; feature: intestine environment; material: feces | place: Netherlands | collected 2009/2010 | reverse complement strand
TGCCCTGCTTTTGATTTTTAATTTTGCCGCAAAAGCAGGAAGCTGTGCCGAAATTTCCGTAAACGGCGAGATTTGCGCAACGCTTGATTTAAATAAAGATTCCCGCTTTGAAATCAAAAACGAAAGCGGCGAAATCACAAATATTGCCGTTGTTTCGGGCGGAAAGGTGCATATGGAATATGCCGATTGCCCAGATCAAATTTGCGTTAAGCACGCGGAAATTTCAAAAAGCGGCAGCAGCATTGTGTGCCTGCCGAATAAGGTTGTTATAACGGTTCACGGCGATAAAAATTCCATGCCGGACGGTGTTGCCCGATGAAGATGAATAATAAATCAAGAAAAATCGCATATTTCGGGCTCAATGTTGCGCTGGCGTTTGTGCTTTCCTATTTTGAAAGCTTAATTCCGCTCAATATCGGTATTCCGGGCATAAAGCTCGGCCTCGCAAATTTGGCGGTGCTCACCGCGCTTTATACGCTTTCTGCCAAGGATGCGTTTTGTATTTCTATTATAAGAATTGTGCTCGTGGGCGTAACCTTCGGCGGAATTTCCGCCATGATTTACAGCCTTGCAGGCGGTTTGCTTTCGTTTGCCGTTATGGCAGCGTCAAAAAAATTGCTTCGCCTGTCGCCCGTGGGTGTTTCGGTGCTCGGCGCGGCGGCTCATAATATAGGCCAGCTCGTTGCCGCAGGCATTATTATGCGCAATCTCGGCGCGCTTTATTATTTGCCCGTATTACTTGTTAGCGGCTCGGTAACGGGCGCGGCTGTCGGCATAGTCGGCGGAATTTTGATTAAGCGCCTCGGCAAAACAAATTCGGCAAAGGATGATTAAATGATTATGAATTATAAGGGCTTCGTGCCCGATGTAAATAACGCCGCTTTCGTGGCGGACAATGCCTGCGTTATCGGCAGGGTGCAAATGGGACAGGGCAGCTCCGCTTGGTTCGGCGCCGTGCTCAGGGGCGATGATGAAAAAATAATTATCGGCAAAAATTCAAATATTCAGGATAATTGCACAGTGCATTGCACACCGGGATTTTCCGCCGTTATCGGCGATGATGTTTCCGTCGGTCACAACGCCGTGCTTCACGGCTGCACCGTAGGCAGCGGCAGTCTTATAGGGATGAATGCAACGGTTATGAACGGCGCGGTCATCGGCAAAAACTGCCTTGTGGGCGCCGGTGCGCTTGTTACGGAAAATAAGCATTTCCCCGATAATTCGCTTATAATCGGCGTGCCTGCCAAAGCTGTTGCCGCAATTGACGGCGCAAAAGCGGCAAAAATCGCCGAAAATGCCGCTCATTATTCCGAAAAAGCGGCTGAATTTGCAAAAATTCAAAAATCCGCTCATGATGCAAGCAAAGAAATTTAAATTTATTATATGCAAATAAAATGTATAACGGTTATAAATTGTTAAAAAAGGCGCAATTCAGCCGAATTCTGCATGATTTAGGCAATGAATTTGCGCGCTTTTTAATATGGAATTGTTGACTATATCACCGTGATATACTATAATTATATTGTATGTAATCAAAAAAACCGGCGCAAAAACGCAAGTGTGTAAGTGTTTAACGAAAGAACTTTATGAAAACAACGGAAGAATTGAAACAACTGAATATAATCCTTCCGCCGCCCGAGCAGATAACGGGCTATAAAGGTGTTTATAACAGATATGTTAAGCGCGCGCTTGATTTTGTGTTTGCCGCGGTTGCCGTCGTGCTGCTTTCGCCGCTTATTCTTTTAACGGCTTTCCCGTTTTTTACCGCGCCGAAAGGTGCGGCTATCTCGGCAAGCCGTTTCGGATTTTTAAATTTCGCACAATGGTTAAAAATGCCGATAAAATCGGCGGCGGCACCACCGCGCTGAACGATCCGCGCATAACGCGGGTGGGCAGGTTTTTGCGCAAAACAAAAATGGATGAGCTTGCAAATCTTTTTAATATAATACGCGGTGAAATGAGCTTTGTCGGTCCGCGCCCCGAGCTTTTGCGATACACAAAGCTTTATTCCGGCGAGGAAGAATACATATTAAAGGTTCGCCCCGGAATAACGGATTTCAGTTCGTGCACTTTTATAAATCTTGATGAGATAGTCGGCAGCGAAAATGCCGATGAAATGTACGAAAAATATGTGCTTAAAAATAAAAATGCGCTTCGTGTGAAATATGCCGCGGAGGTTTCTTTTAAAACGGATGTGAAAATCTTTTTTAAAACGCTTTTCGGCGTTGCGCAAAAATTTTTCTTCGCCGTTTCGGGAAAGAATTAAGGTGAGCCTTTGGAATATATCAAAATTAAAAACAGCGATTTAAATGTCTCCCGCATTTGCATTGGCGGCTGCCCTATGGGAATGTACGGCTGGGGCAAAACGAATATGGATGATTTAACCGCTTCCGTGCAGGCGGCGTTTGAAAGCGGAATTAACTTTTTTGACACCGCCGCAACCTACGGCCTAGGCGTGTCCGAAACGATTTTGGGCAAGGCGCTCGGTAAAAACAGAAGCAAGGTTGTTATCTCCGATAAATTCGGCGTTCGCGCCGAGCAGGGCAAACCCACGGTTTATGATAATTCAAAAGAATATATAATTTCAGCATGTGAAGAGTCGCTTAAAAGGCTCGGCACGGATTACATAGATATTTACACCGTGCATTACAGGGACGGCGTTACTCCTCTTGCCGAGGTTGTGCAAACGCTTGAAACACTTCGCAGCCAGGGCAAAATCAGGTATTTTGCGCTCTCGAATGTGCACGCCTGCGATATGGATGAAATTCGCGAATGCTCAAAATATTTTGTTTCCGTTCAAAACGAATATTCGCTTGCCTGCCGCAGATTTGAAAGCGAATTGCTTGCTTTTCGCGATGAGTGCGGCTTAACTCCGTTTACCTGGGGCTCGCTCGGGCAGGGAATTTTAAGCGGAAAATATAATGAAAGCAATGTTGATTTCGGAGCGGACGATCGCCGCTCGCGTGATATTTATGTTAATTTCCACGGCGAAAAATTAAAGCAAAATTTGGAAACGGTTAAAGTGCTCAGGCAAATATCGCAAAAGGTAAACAAGCCTGTTTCGGCAGTTGCCATCAGGTTTATTATGGATAGGATCCGCGACAGTGTTGTGCTTATCGGTGTTAAAAATCCGAATCAGGTGCATCAAAATGTTGCCGCATCGGATTGGCATTTGAGCGATGAGGATATGCAGGCGCTTTTGGCGGTTTCCGCGGTTGATTAAAATTTTGCACGGCTTTGGCAGTGCCTGAACGGTTGGTGATTTCAGTGAAAAGTGAACAGCTTGCCTGGCTGATAAGGCGCCACGCTGTGGAGATGACTCATCATTCCGGCGCTTCTCATATAGCCTCGATTTTAAGTGTGGCCGATATTGTGGCCGTGATTTACAGCGGCGTTGCAAATGTTGATCCTAAGTTTCCCGATGATCCGAAAAGGGACAGAGTCATTCTTTCAAAAGGCCACGCGGGCGCGGCAATTTATGCCGCCTTGGCGGAAACGGGATTTTTTGACCCCGCCGAGCTTCTTACCGTTTATCAAAACGGCTCGCGCCTTTCGGGTCATGTTTCGCATAAAGGCGTTCCGGGCGTTGATTTTTCCACAGGCTCGCTCGGTCACGGCCTGCCCGTTGCCGCAGGCATGGCAATGGCAGCCAAGAAGAATAATGAAAATTACAGGGCTTTTGCCGTTCTCGGAGACGGGGAATGCGATGAAGGCTCGGTTTGGGAGGCCGCGCTTGTGGCAAACCATTACGGGCTTGATAATCTTATCGCCGTTGTTGACCATAATAAAATGCAAAGCCTTGATTATTGTGAAAACACAATTAAGCTCAGCCCGTTTGCCGATAAATGGCGCGCGTTCGGCTGGAATGTGCTTGATATAGACGGGCATGATCACGCCGCTTTGCAAAGGGCTTTTGAGCTTGCAAAAAATCATAAGGGCTCGCCGAGCGTTATAATCGCAAACACGGTTAAGGGCAAGGGAATATCCTTTATGGAAAACGATATTCTTTGGCATTATCGTTTCCCGCATGACGGCTGGGAGTATGATAACGCCGTTGCCGAATTAAAAGCCGCAATGCCGCAGGGCGTTAAGGACCCTTATGAAGATAAATAATAAACACATAAAACGGTCAATGCTTCGTTGGCCGTTTCGTCTTACAAGAGGTAATTGCTTTGAGAGACTCTTTTGTTAAAACCCTTATGGATATAGCCGAAAAGGATAAAAATGTTGTGCTTATCACAGGCGATTTGGGCTTCGGTGTGCTGAAGCCGTTTTGGGAAAAATTCCCCGATCAATTTATAAATGCCGGCATAGCCGAGCAGGATATGACGGGCTTTGCCGCCGGCATGGCGCTTTGCGGCAAAACGGTGTTCACATATTCCATAGGCAATTTTCCCACTTTGCGCTGCATAGAGCAAATAAGAAACGATTGCGCTTATCACAATGCAAATGTTAAAATAGTTTGCGTGGGCGGCGGGTTTACTTACGGTCCTCTCGGCATGAGCCACCACGCCACCGAGGATATTGCCGTTATGCGCGCAATGCCGGATGTGACCGTGTTTGCCCCGGGCGATGCGGCAGAGGCTGCGGCGTGCACCAAAGCCATGTATGAAACCCCGGGCACCTGTTATTTAAGACTCGGCAGGGGCGGCGAACCGAAAATTCACGAAAACGCAGTTGATTTTACGGTGGGCAAAGCCATTGAAATTCGGCAGGGCAAAAGGGTTGCTCTGTTTTCAACCGGCGCCGTTTATGAAGAGGTTGCCGGCGCGGCAAAAATGCTTGAAAATGCGGGAATAACCCCTGCGGTTTACACATTTCCTTCCGTTAAGCCGATAGATAAGGCTTTAATCAAAAAATGCGCCGCGGAATTTGAACTTATCACCACCGTTGAGGAGCATAATATCGTGGGCGGCTTCGGCAGCGCCGTGGCAGAGGTTATGGCAACCGTCCCGTGCAAAGCCCGCCTTGCTTTAATCGGGCTTGAGGATAAATATTCCTCCACGGTAGGCTCGCAAAAATATTTAAGGGAAATTTACGGTATGAGCGCCGAAAAAATTTTTGAAAGGATTTCCGAAGAAATCGGAATCAAATAAAATGCCACCTAAAATTCTTATAACCGCCACGGAATTGCACTTGCTTCAATTTTGGACAGAGCATATAAATGCCTTTATTAACGAGGGCTATTCGGTTGATTTGATTTGCTCGGATGTGGGCGGCAAGCTTGAAAATTTAAGAAGCCGACTTGCGCAGTGCGGCAATCCGCGCTTAAAAGTTGTGGATTTGTGCCGAAGCCCGCTTTCTCCCAAAAATTTAAAGGGCTTTTACCGACTTAAACGGCATTTTGCCGAAAATCGGTACGACGCCGTGCTCACAAACGAACCGGTTATGGGCATGATGACGCGCCTTGCGGCAAAGTCGGCACGAAAAAAATACGGCACCAAGGTTATCTATATGGTGCACGGCTTCCATTTTTGGAAAGGCGCGCCCGCGCTAAACTGGGCGCTTTTTTATCCGCTCGAAAAATTTGCGTCCCGCTTCACGGATGCGATAATCACAATAAATAACGAAGATTATGAATTTGCAAAATCGCATTTTAAAAAGCCGCGCGTGCTTCGCTCAAACGGAATCGGCGTAAACCTCGGCGGTTATGCATTTGATGCGGATATCAGGCGCGAAAAAAGAGAAAGCCTTGGGCTTAAAAACGGTGATTTTGCCGTTTTTTGCGTTTCTGAGCTTACGGAGAGAAAAAATCTGCTCTTTGCGCTTAATGTTATCAAAGGGCTTGTAAACGAAAGTCGAAATGTGGTAAGATTTTTTGTAAGGGGCAAAGGCCCTTTGCAGAATAAATTGCAAAAATACATAGATGATAATTCACTCGGCGAAAATGTGCGCCTTATGGGCTACGGCAATGATATTCACGAAATGGACTGCGCCGCAGATGCATTTTTGCTCACCTCGCTTCAGGAGGGGCTGCCCGTTGCCGTGCTTGAGGCAATGAGCTGCGGCCTGCCCTGTGTTGTTTCCGATATCAGGGGCAGCAGCGATCTATTTGCTTTCGGCGGTGAGGGAATTGCGTGCAGTTTAAACTCGCAGCATGATTTTGTGCAGGCGCTCGGCGATATTATGAATAATAAAAACGATTTTTCACGCGCCGAGGCAGTCAGAAAAAATATGCAGGTGCTTGAATCTTATTCAATGCAAAGTGTTCATTCGTTTTTAAAAGAAACTGTTGATGCGGAGATTGCCGGCGTATGAGAATTTTGCATATGATACCCGATATCGAAATTGCAAACGGAGTTATGAGCGTTGTTTTAAACTATTTTAAAATGATGCCGCCCGATATAAAATTCGATGTTGTTTATTTTTCCGAAAAAGAAAAAACCGTGCAGCCGCAAATCGAAGCGCTCGGCGGCAGGGTGTATAAAATAAATCCGCCCTCGGCAAAGGGAATTTTAAAGCATGAAATGAGCCGCTTTTTTGCCGCTCATAAAAATGAATGGGAAGCATTGCATATCCATGCCCCTCATTTTGCCGTGTTTATCGCCCCGCAGGCCAAAAAGGCGGGAATTAAAAAAATTTGCTGCCATTGCCACACCACTTGGTATTCGCTTTTTCCGAAAAACGAATTTCGCAATCGGCTGCTTGCCGCGCCCGTAAAGTGTTTGGCGGGCACGTGCTTTGCCTGCGGCACGGATGCGGGCAAGTTTTGGTTTAAGAATAATTTTTATGTGCTTGCGAATGCCGTGGATTGCGCGGCGTTTCGGTTTGATGAAAAAAGGCGCGAAAAGGCCCGCCAAAGCCTTGGGCTTGGAGATTGCCTCGTTTGCGGCAATGTGGGCAGGTTGTATCCGCCGCAAAAAAATCATCCTTTTATATTGAAAATATTTGCAGAGGTGAAAAAGCAGCGCTCGGATGCAAAATTGTTGCTTGTGGGCGCAGAGGAAGAGCCTTCTTTGCTTTCGCTTGCGAAAAAGCTCGAAATAGAAAAGGATGTGCTTTTTCTCGGCCAGCGCAGGGATGTTGCCGATTTGCTTTTTGCAATGGATGTGTTTCTGTTTCCTTCGCTCCGCGAGGGCTTGCCCGTTGCGGCGATAGAGGCGCAGGCAAGCGGCCTGCCGGTTCTTATGGCAAGCACGATCACGCGCGAGGCACTTGTGGCTCCCAATGCAAAAATGCTTTCGCTTGAAGCATCGCCGCGCGAATGGGCAAATGCCGCCGTTTCGGCAGCGCTTGAAGCAAGAAAAGACAATTATGATATAATGAAAGCCGTAGGCTGGGATATTAAGGACCGCGCCGCAAGGCTTGCCGAATATTACAGAACCGGAGTTTTCCGCGATTTTTAAAAATTCTGCTTGGCGGTTTTTCGTGTTGGCGGGTATATAACAAAATATGCGTAAAATCGGTTGCTTATATCACACTGCGCCGCTTTTCGCTTACTTAAAATTTAAAATGAAAGGCAGGGGCAAGAAATGTTTGTTTATATAATGATTGTGGCGATGTTTTTTGCCCTTTATTTTATTGTGCCGCAAAAATATTCGGCAATTCCGTGCGTTTTGTTTGTGCTTGCAATGGCTGTAATGTCGTTCAACCCGGCGAAACGGATGATCTGGCACGCTATTTTTACATAATAAGTCAAATTGAAAAGGCCGGGTACGAGGGCTTTCGCCAAATGTTGGAAAGCAACTATTTCGATTTCGGAAGCTTCCCGGTTTGCGGCTATTACTTTTATTTCATCAGCATTTTAAAAAATCCGCATTTTTTGCCGTTTTTCACAATTCTTATTTGCTACGGATGCATAATTCTTGTTATCCAAAAGGCTTCCGTTAAATTTAAAGTTGATAAGTTTTACACCATGCTCGCTCTGATTTTTGCGATTTCAACTTATTGGTATTACGATGTTTGCAGCGGCACAAGAAACGGCATTGCATTCACCGTCACCGTTGCCTGTGCCTATTATCATCTTGTGGAGCGCAAAAATATACCGCTTTGCATTATCGGCTATGTGCTGGCCTGCGGTATGCATTCTTCGGGCATTGTGTTGGTGGGGCTTGTTGCAATTGCGTGGCTCAGCTGCAATTTCGGCAGCAGAATAGTGAATGCGGCTCTTATTTTGTCTCTCGCGGGCGGCAGTGCGCTTCTCGGCATTTTCGGCGGCATGGCAAAAAGCGATTTTATGCAAAGCTTGCTCGGAAAAACGGAAAATGCGCTCGATAATCTGGGAATCACCACGCAAACCAATTATTTTGTAAATATTGCCACCTTTGCCGTTTGCGCAATAATAATGTTTTATTGCCTGCCGTATATCAAAAAATATGTAACGGATATAAATCAACGCCGCTTTTTCAGGTTTTCGGAGGTGCTTATGTGCTTTATGCTCGGCACCTTGCTCACAAGCCTGCTTTTCCTGCGCCTTGCAAGGTGGGTTTTGCCAATTGTTGCGGCAGTTGTTTACATGGTCGGTATGCAGCTTCAAAAAAGCAGATTGGATGCCGGCCTTATCGATATAAGCTATGATTCAAAAAGCCCCGGCATGGAAAAAATCAGGGCTATGAATAAGGGAATATTCTCATTTTTTGTTTTTGTTTATTCGGTAATTCATTTCGTTTATGATATCACTGGTTCATCGTTGATTTGGCTGAATTTGGGAATTTAAGTTTATTGTATTGCGGCGCGGTTTTGCCGCCGGTATATAACGGAGATTATGATGGAAAAAGATTTAATCAGTGTTATCGTGCCCGTTTATAAGGTTGAAAAATATCTTGATAAATGCGTGCAAAGCATAGTTGATCAAACATATGAAAATCTTGAAATTATTATAATAGACGACAGCTCGCCCGATAATTGCCCGGCCATGTGTGATGCCTGGGCGGAAAAAGACAGCCGTGTGCAGGTTTTCCATATCGAAAACAAGGGCGTTGCAAATTCGCGAAATTTTGCCCTTTCAAAGGCGTCGGGCGATTACATCGCTTTTGCGGACGGTGATGATTTCCTTGAGCCGAATATGCTTGAAATCCTTTATCGCAATTTACTTGTTACGGGTGCGGATATTGCCGTGTGCGGCTATTTCAGGCAGGATGAAAGCGGTATGCAGATTCCCGATTCGGAAAAATCGGCTTCGCCGCGACTTGAGGCGATAACCGCCGAGGAGGCGCTGAGGCAAACGGCCCTCGGCGAATATAAATTCGGCGTTTTGTGGAATAAGCTTTATAAAAAAAGTATTCTCGGCGGTGTTCAAATGCCGCCGCTTGTGTGCAGCGAGGATTTGGTGTTCAACTACCGCGCTTTCAAAAATGCAAAGCGTGTGTGCGTTTCTTCGCAAAAGCTTTATCATTATGTGCTCAGAAGCGGCAGCACCACTTCGGCGGAGTTTTCAATCGGCGCGTTTGACGCCGTTTCGGCAAAGCAAATTGTGCTAAATGGCGAAAGCGGCACGAATATTGAGCCTTATGCCGTGATCGGCCTTGCAAAATCCTGCTTCGCCGTGCTCGGCGGAATTGTGCGAAGCGGAAAATGCCTTGATAAATACGATGAAATCAGAAAGCTTTTGCTTTCTTATAAAAAGCAAATTCTGAAATCTCCGCATTGCCCGGCGCGCGATAAGGCAAAGCTTTGCGTTTTGGCGCTCTCAAAATCGCTTTATAATAAGCTTGTTTTAAAAGGATAGTGGCTATGAATCCGAAAATCAGCGTTATAGTGCCCGTTTATATGGCGGAAAAATATCTTGATAAGTGCGCCGAAAGCATTTCCGGGCAAATCTGCCGGAATATAGAGGTTATTCTTGTTGATGACGGCTCGCCGGATAATTGCCCTGCATTGTGTGATGCCTGGGCGGAAAGAGACGGTAGATTTCGCGCAGTGCACCAAAAAAATGCAGGCGTTTCGGCAGCCAGAAACACGGGAATGCGCCTTGCAAAGGGCGATTATATAGCCTTTGTTGATTGCGATGATTGGATTGATTGCGATATGCTGCAGGTTATGCTTGATGCCGCCGTCAGAGAAAATGCCGAAGCGGTTGCCTGCGATATTTTTTTGGAATCTCCCGGCGAATCGCTGTGTTGCAGGGGCGCAAGCGCGCAGAGCTTTAGCGATCCTTTAAAGGCTCTTTTGCTTGATGAAATCAGGCCGGAGGTTTGCGCCAAGCTTTTCAGCCGCAGCCTGCTGAAGGGGAAGTTATTTGACGAAAAAATTAAATATGCAGAGGATTTGCTTTTCTCATATTATGCTTTTTGTGATTGCAAAAGGGCAGCTTATGTAAGCGGAGTCGGTTATCATTATTTGCAAAACAGCGGTAACTCCTCCACCACGCCGTATATAACAATTCCACGTGCGGAAAGCTATAAAGTTACGGCTAAAATCGTAAGCAATTGCAAATCACGGGGCGGTTCCCTCGAAAAAGCCGCCGTGCATCGCCACATTGTGCACACATATGCGCTTTTAAGCCGTGTTATGCGCAGCAAAAACGAAAAACTTGCAGCCGAATTTTTTCCGATTTATAAAAAAGAAATTCTTAAATATAAAAATCAAATCTTTTGCGGCAGCGAATATTCGTTTAAGCAAAAGGCCGGCACTTTTGCGCTTTTGCTCGGCGACAAAGTGTTTTTAAAATATTTTGCAAATAAAAATTAAAAGAAATCTTATCGGAGCATTTCTTGTATGAAAAATAAATTATCAGG
>OHYP01001068.1_pt1 | contig 10676 bp, 12 predicted proteins | sample 1580341 | NCBI WGS metagenome assembly OHYP01 (sample SAMEA3882509, study PRJEB24775) | human gut metagenome | biome: human-associated habitat; feature: intestine environment; material: feces | place: Netherlands | collected 2009/2010 | reverse complement strand
AACTACAAATCAATCATTGCAGTTAGAAGAATTTTCTAATAAATTCATGCCGGATAGGTAAATATGAATCTATAAAGACCTTCATCTCATCGAGATGGAGGTCTTTTTTACATATAGAAACTTTATTTTTGTTTATGATATTTGAAATAAGTGGCCTGTATGATATACATATATGCTTAAAAATGGGACTAATTTAAACAGAATGGAAAACTGGGCTGTCAAGCGTAATTTTTATCACATATATCAAAATAGCAACATGCACAAAAAAGTGGATATGCTAAACCCGGTAAATTCGGATTGGGGATAAATGTGGATAACTATCAACAAAAGTAAACCTCAAAGTGCCTTAAAAATGAGTTATGCACGGAGTTATGCACATTATCCACATTTTTGAATGTGAGCAAAAGAACAACTGTTTTGTAAAGTTCTGATAAAGTTGCACTAAATTAGTAATATTTCGGAAATAATATTGACATTTTAATTGTAAATAATAGTATTAAAATACTTTATAATTGTCGGACAACTTGAAAAGTGTTGATTATGTAAGTTAATTTTGTTATACTTCAAATTATGATTAAAAAGATAGATATTGCAGGGCTACAACTTGATAACTATACAGTACGCGAGATGATCATGAGAGTCGACAGGCGTATTTCAGAGAAGATACTCACTACAATAGAGGAAGTGAATATGGATACGCTGGCATTGGCGGAGTCTGATGAAGAGGCAAAGCAGGCACTGGAGGCATGCGATTATACTGTCATTGCGGATGAAGGCATACTAAGGGCGGTATCGGCAGATACTTTGCAGCGTCGGCATGAGATAGAAGATCATGACTTCTTTTATGAGCTTTTTAAGCGGCTTGAGAGAAATGATAAAAAAATCTTTGTGATTGCAGAGTCGCAGAAAGCTGTTGATGAGGCTGAGGAATTTCTGATTGGATTATTTGACAGAGTGCGAATATCCGGCAAGGGTGTTCTTGACGACTCACCGGGATGCAGCGAAAACCTTGTCAATGAAATTAACATCGTTTCACCTGATGTGATTGCATCATTTCTTCCGTCTCCGGCACAGGAGAAGTTCCTTTTACACAACAGGGAAAAGCTGTTGATGAACCTCTGGTACGGAATCGGAAATAATAAGTTCATGGGGAAAAAGCATGGATTTATTGGAAAAATAAGAAAAATGCTTGATGTGAAGCGCCTTACGCATCTTATCAACACCTATGAACATAGACAAAACAGTTCGATATAGTTAATTCTTATAACAATAGAAGAAAAAATAAGAGGAAATGTGTAAAAATTGTACATTTACCTCTTTATTTTTTTGTGCGAATGTATTAAAATAATAGCAAGTATTTATGCAATTAGTTATAAAGAGACTGTGAGGGCAATGCACAGTTACAAAAAGGGGAGAAGGAGAACGATTTATGATTTCCAATCAGATACTTCAAAATACAATTGATGGCCTTAAAGGAATTACGAGAACCGATCTTTGTGTGATAGATGTTGAGGGCAAGATTCTTGCAGCTACATTTCCAAACGCAGAGGCGTTTATAGAGCCGGCACAGGCCTTTGTTGCATCACCGGCAGACAGTCAGGTGATCAATGGATGCCAGTTTTTCAAAGTCTTTGATGATCACCAGCTGGAATATGTGCTTTTAGCTTATGGTGACAGCGAGGATGTCTACATGATAGGCAAGATTGCAAGCTTCCAGATTCAGAATCTTCTGGTTGCGTACAAGGAGAGATTTGACAAGGATAATTTTATAAAGAATCTGCTTTTGGATAATCTCCTTCTGGTTGATATATACAATCGCGCGAAGAAGCTTCATATTGATATTGAAGTGCGACGTGTAGTATTTATTGTTGAGACAAACAGGGAGAAGGACGGCAACGAGCTTGAGAAGATCAGAAGTCTTTTCGGCGGCAAATCAAAGGATTTTGTTACAGCTGTTGACGAGAAGAATATAATAGTAGTGAAGGAACTGGCAGAAAACGAGACCTATGATGATCTCAGAAAGACAGCCGAGGTGATTTTGAATCTGTTCAGATCCGAAGCGGATGGGGTGCATATTGCATATGGTACTGTTATCAATGAGTTGAAAGAGGTGTCGCGCTCATATAAGGAGGCCAGGATGGCTCTCGATGTCGGAAAAATCTTTTTCGAGGAGAGAAATATTATAGCATATTCCCAGCTTGGAATAGGTCGTCTGATATATCAGCTCCCGATTCCTCTATGCAAGATGTTTATCAAAGAGATATTCGATGGCAAATCCCCTGACGATTTTGATGAAGAAATATTATCTACTATAAATAAGTTCTTTGAGAATAGCCTGAATGTATCTGAGACTTCAAGACAGCTCTACATTCACAGAAATACTCTCGTATATAGATTGGACAAGCTTCAGAAAAGTACAGGACTCGACCTTAGAGTGTTCGAGGATGCCATCACATTTAAGATTGCCCTTATGGTAGTCAAATATATGAAATATATGGAATCAATGGACTATTAAGGAGAAAGTAATGATTAAACTTGAACATGTCAGTAAGGCATATTCTGCAGGTATACCTGCTCTCAATGATGTCAATCTCGAGATTGATGATGGAGAGTTTGTTTTCGTATGCGGAGATAGCGGATCCGGCAAATCCACTTTGATTAAGCTTCTTTTAAAGGAGCTTGATCCTACAGACGGAACGATTACTGTTGACGGAAGGAATCTGGCGCGCATTCGCCACAAGCAGGTTCCTAAATACAGAAGAAATGTTGGAGTCGTTTTTCAGGACTTCAGATTATTAAAGGATAGAAATGTTTATGAAAATGTAGCTTTTGCACTCAAGGTTATCGGTGCATCCACGGCTGTTATTAAGAAAAAGGTGCCACAGATGCTTTCTATGGTAGGGCTTGCTGCAAAGTACAAGTCAAAGCCGAGGGAGCTTTCGGGAGGAGAGCAGCAGAGAGTAGCTATTGCAAGAGCTCTTGTCAATGAGCCGAGCATGCTGCTTGCTGACGAGCCGACGGGTAATCTGGACAATAACAATGCGTGGGAGATTATGAAACTGCTTGAGGAAATCAACGAGAAAGGCACAACTGTTATCGTTGTAACTCATAATCTGGAGATTGTTAAGGTTATGAAAAAACGTGTTATCACTATAAAGAAAGGTCTTGTTGTATCTGACAGCAAGGATGGTGATAGTGATGAGGATTAATACGTTATTTTATTCAATTAAGCAGGGATTTAAGAATATTTTCAGAAACAAGATGTTTTCACTGGCATCCATAGCGACAATGGCAGCCTGTATTTTTATGTTTGGTCTGTTTTATATAGTTGTGACGAACTTCTCAAGCATGGTTAAGACAGCTGAGGAGGGTGTTGCTGTCACAGTGTTCTTTAATGAGGGCACTACAGAGGATGTAATAAAAGCGGACAAGGCTCAGATAGAAAAGAGGGCTGAGGTTGGCAAGGTGGATTATCAGTCAGCGGCCGATGCATGGAGTGATTATCAGAAGGAGTATTTTGAGGGCTACGATGATGCTGCAGCTTCCTTTGGCGATGATAACCCTCTCAGTAATTCGGCAAATCTGCAGGTTTATTTGAATGATGTCTCTGCGCAGCAGACTCTTGTCAACTATATCAAGGGGCTGGAGGGCGTCAGAAAGGTAAACCAGTCGCAGGATGTGGCCAATACACTGACCGATTTAAATAAGCTTATCAGCTATGTATCGGGAGGTATCATTCTGATTCTTCTGTGTGTTGCGATTTTCCTTATAAGCAACACAGTTACTACGGGTATTGCGGTCAGACGAGAGGAAATAGCTATCATGAAGCTTATCGGAGCGACTGATTTTCTGGTCAGGTCTCCGTTTGTGGTAGAAGGTATTCTCATTGGACTGATAGGATCAGCGATTCCTCTGGGATTGCTCAGTGTCATGTATGGAAGGATTTGTGCATATATTGCTAATAAGTTTAGTTTTATAGGAAATATGATGACATTTATCCCGACAAAGGAGATTTTCTCTACACTTGTACCGGTAGCGCTTATACTGGGCGTTGGAATTGGCTTTTTGGGAAGTCGATTCACAATTCGGAAACATTTAAGAGTATAATAATAATTATGACGGCCTGGCTCCGATCGGAGACAGGCTGTTTTAAGTTCATATCATAATATAGAGAGGACAGGACTGAAATGGATAATTCAAACAACAACGGCTTAGAATACGATGATAATTCAGATATGAGCGATAAAAAGCCTCATAGAAAAGGCTTTAGAAATGGGTTCGGTGTCGGGATTGCTACAGGTATAGTGACCACCATTGTGCTTGGATTGATCGTGCTCTTTGCATACACAATGATTACAGGCAGGAGCGTGCATACCGTTGCAAAAAGCGCAGATGTGCTTGACGACAAGACCGTGCAGAAAATCGATGAGCTAGCGAACTACATAGATGAGTACTACTATGAGGATTACGATAAGGATGATTTGGAAAACGGTCTGCTGCATGGTGTGATGGAGGGGCTGAATGATCCTTATTCGGTTTATTATACCGCAGATGAGTATAAGGAGCTGCAAATCAGCACGACAGGCACTTATTATGGTATCGGGGCTGCGTTAAAGCAGGACCCGAACACAAAGCAGGTGACAGTTTCGAAGGTATACAGTGGTACACCTTCGGAGGAAGCGGGACTTAAAAAGGATGACGAAATAGTCTCTGTTGATGGTGTCGAGGCAACATCCGAGGATCTCACAAAGCTTGTTGCCAAAATCAGAGGTAAGGAGGGCACTAAGGTTACGCTTGAAATCAGGCGTGGCGAGGATACAGACCCATTTACCGTTGAGGTGGAGCGTAAAAATGTTGAGCTGCCATCAGTGGACAGCAAGCTGCTTGACAATGGAGTAGGATATATCCAGGTCAGTGAGTTTCAGACAAACACGGCAAGTCAGTTTGAGGATGCACTTGACGGACTTACAAATCAGGGTATGAAGGGCCTTATAGTGGATCTGCGTGCTAATCCGGGAGGACTACTTACCGCAGTGACAGAAATGGTTGACAGACTGCTTCCTGCAGAAACAGTTGGTAAGCTTCCTGCAGGAACCGTCGTGTATACAAAGGATAAAAATGGAAATATCCAGACATTTGGTGATGACGATGGTAAACAGATTGACTGTCCTATCGTAGTGCTTGTCGATGAAAACAGTGCAAGTGCATCTGAAATTTTTGCAGGAGCCATGAAGGATTACAATGAGGATGGTTATATTGATGCCACACTTGTAGGCAAAAAGACCTTTGGAAAAGGAATTGTACAGACTATCTATAATCTTTCCGATGGTGATGCTGTAAAGATTACCACATCGAAGTACTACACACCAAATGGTCACAATATCCATAAAAAGGGTATCGAGCCTGATGTAGAGGTCGATTATGAATATACAGGGGATACAAATGCAGACTATGACATGCAGTATGATGTGCAGCTTCAGAAGGCGATTGAGGTGATGAATGAAAAGCTTAAATAAGATTGCATGCTTTCTCATGCTGTGCTGGATGGTAGTTATCTTTATGTTTTCGGCGGAGCCGGATACCGAGTCGTCTGAGCTCAGCGGCAGCGTCAGCTATCGCATAGTTTCTGTGGTCAATACCATTACCGCAAGCCACTGGGATGAGAAGGAGCTGCTCGATAAGGCAGAGCTTATAGACTATCCGGTTAGAAAATGTGCCCACATGAGTGAGTATGCCATTCTCACATTGCTTGGCTTTCTGACATTTTCGTTCTTGTATGGCAGAAGAAGATTTTTGATTCTGGTAGGCGTGACCTTCCTATATGCCTGCACAGATGAATTTCACCAGCTGTTCGTTCCCGGCCGGGCCGGCAGATTCACGGACGTACTGATTGACACCACAGGTGGTATAATTATGCTGCTATTTATTGCGCTTGTTACACGCGTAGCACGTAAGAAGCATACAGCAGGCACTGCGAAACCGAAAATATGAAAACATGAAGACACGAAGAGAAGTGCCAAATTTAGTTGCAGTTTCTTAGTTTAATCGATATAATAAAAATAATGACGCTGGTTAGAGGATACATGGCAGACTTAATATATATAGTTAATTCCTGCCATAACCAGCTTCCCGCCCCGTAAACCTGGGTTTACGGCCGGCACACAGCATGTTCCGAAGAAAAATATGAACTGCCACGGGGTTCCGGAAAAAATATGAATGAAACAAAGTGAAAATAAAAAATCACTATCCGAAAAAAATCCCGTGGCTGACTTCATATTTTTCAGAGGAATATACTGTGTGCCGGCCGCACCCCACAACCTGAATGCGGGAAGCGTAGTTAGAGCCACAAAGCGTCTAAAATGTATAGAAAGAGGTGATTCTGTGGTAGAGTTGGATAATTTCAAGTCCACGCTCCAAGGCTACAAAGCCCCACTACAGGAAGTGAGGGATTCACTTTGACCTGGCTAATAAAGAAGAAAAAATCCAGGAATTAGAGCGAGAAATGGAAGCTCCTGACTTCTGGGATGACCCGGAGAAGTCACAGAGCAAGATGAAAGAGCTTAAGAGTATGAAGGATGATGTAGCTACATACGCAAAGCTCAAGGAACAGTACGAAGATATAGAGACGATGATTGAGATGGGCTATGAGGAGAACGATGAGTCACTCATACCCGAGATACAGCAGATGCTTTATGATTTTGAGAGCACATATGACGGTATCAGAATGAAGACTCTTTTGTCGGGAGAATATGATAATGCAATGCGATTCTGAGGCTCAATGCAGGTGCAGGTGGTACCGAGTCGTGTGACTGGGCGGCCATGCTGTTTCGTATGTACTCGAAGTGGGCTGACAAAAAGGGCTTTACCCTTGAGGTACTCGATTCGCTTGATGGCGATGAAGCCGGTATCAAGTCCATTACCTTCCAGGTAAACGGAGAGAATGCATATGGGTATCTAAAGTCTGAAAAGGGTGTGCACAGGCTTGTTCGTATTTCGCCGTTTAATGCGGCGGGAAAAAGGCAGACCTCATTCGTATCATGTGATGTCATGCCTGATATTGAGGAGGATCTCGATATTGAGGTGAAGGACGAGGATATAAGAATTGATACCTACCGCTCAAGTGGAGCAGGAGGACAGCATATCAATAAAACTTCGTCAGCTATCCGTATCACACATTTTCCATCAGGGATCGTGGTACAGTGTCAGAATGAGCGTTCACAGCATATGAACAAGGACAAAGCCATGCAGATGTTAAAGGCAAAGCTGTATCTTTTAAAGCAGGAAGAGAATGCTGCAAAGGAGGCGGGTATCAGAGGCGAGGTCAAGGAAATTGGCTGGGGAAGCCAGATACGTTCGTATGTGCTTCAGCCTTACACCATGGTCAAGGATCACAGGACAGATGTGGAGACCGGTAATGCGGATGCGGTGCTCGATGGCAATATAGATATATTTATCAATGGTTATCTGAAGTGGCTTGCAACACGTTCGGATTAAGGAGGCAAATGTGGGTTTAGTTATAACTGTGGCGATATTAGCAGTTCTGACAGCTGCCGGAGTGACCGTTTACATTAAAGTCAGACGGTTGTCTGAAAGTCTTCTTGGTACACCTGATGTCACAGAGGGCATCAATCGTATCAGGGAGAATGTCTCTACGACTCCCAAGTCGGTTTCAGGCATGACGCGCCTTATGGAGCCACAGATAAAAAGGGATTTTCCGGAGTTTGTCTGGGAACAGTTTAAGAGAATGTCAGAAAGAGTGCTTGTGTCAGCACTTTGTGCAATCACGACTGAGGATATTTACAAGCTGGACCGTGAGGCTTCTGATGAGGTAAGACAGCAGGTGCAGGTGCGTATAGACAGCAATGAAGCAGCTGGCTTTACAGAGCATTTTGACGAGATCAGGGTGCATCAGACTGAAATCTCAAACTATGTGAAAAGAGATGGAAGGTGCGTCATCAGTATACAGAGTGCGGTTGAGTATTTTTACTACAAGACTGCCTCAGGAAAGCTTATCAGTGGTGATAAAGAGTATAAAAAGCAGACCAGATACAATATGGAGCTTGTATACATACAGGATATAGATATGCTGGATAATGCAGGGATAGGCAGTGCAGTTGGCACTACATGTCCGAATTGCGGTGCTCCGGTCAGAAGTCTTGGAGCAAAGAAATGTGAATATTGTGGCTCATATGTTGAGCCTGTCAATATAAAAGTATGGAAGCTGCAGAGCTTTCATGAAGTTGATTACAACCATATCTAAGGAGGAAGAAAATGGGAATTATTAAGGCAGTAAAACAGGCGATTGGAGGCGGTTTTGCAGATACATGGCAGGAGGTTATTGAGCCGGATAATATAGGCGACCAGACAGTCTATGCCAGGGGTGTGCTGGTAAACAGGGGGCAGAATAAAAAAGGCTCTGACGATATTGTTTCAAACGGCTCTATCATTCATGTATATGACAATCAGTTTATGATACTTGTTGATGGTGGCAAGATTGTGGATTACACAGCTGAACCGGGCTACTACAAGGTGAGCAATTCATCTATGCCATCACTTTTCAACGGACAGTTTGGGGATTCTTTAAAGGAAACCTTTGACCGTGTGAGATTTGGTGGACAGACACCACAGTCACAGAAGGTTTATTATATCAACCTTCAGGAAATCAAGGGAATCAAGTTTGGTACGAGAAATCCTATAAACTACTATGATACATTTTATAATGCGGAGCTTTTCCTTCGTGCCCATGGTACATATTCCATCAAAATTGTGAATCCGCTTCAGTTTTATGCAGAGGCTATTCCAAAGAATATGGATCATGTGGAGATTACTGATATCAATGAGCAGTATCTGTCAGAGTTTTTAGAGGCATTACAGTCTGCCATCAACCAGATGTCAGCGGATGGTACAAGAATCTCATTCGTCACAAGCAAGGCATCTGAGCTTGGAAGATATATGGCGAAGTGTCTCGATGAAAGCTGGAATCAGATGCGTGGTATGGAGGTACAAAGTGTTGGTATCGCCAGCCTTTCATATGATGAGAAGTCTCAGGAGCTCATTAACACAAGAAACGAGGGCGCAATGCTCTCAGATCCATCTATTGCACAGGGATATATGGTCAAAAATATGTCAGAGGGTGTCAAGAATGCAGGCAGCAACAGTGGTGGAGCTATGCAGGGCTTCATGGGTGTCGGCATGGGAATGAGCACCATGGGCAATATGATGAATGGTTTTACACAGATGGCACAAAATAACCGGTCAGCCGGAATGAATGCTCCGGGAAATGGTGCAGCAGGAGTGGCTTCAGGTGCCACACAGCAGGAGGATGCGTCAGGCTGGACATGTGAGGACAGAAAAACACAGGTAAATTCTGTAGTAATTGCGGCAAGCCTATGCCACAGGAGATTACAGAGTGGACATGTGAGTGTGGACAGAAAAATACAGGTAAATTCTGCACAAACTGTGGCAAGCCATTACCTGTAAACACAGAGTGGACATGTGAGTGTGGACAAAAAAATACAGGTAAATTCTGCAGTAATTGTGGAAAACCAAGAGCATAAGATGTTGCAAAGCTGTAATCTTTGTGTTAAAATCTTTGAGTCAAGGACAAATGTCGGTGTGTGACAAACACACACCGGCCATTTTGGAGGTAACTAAATGGCGGAGAAATCAAACTACTTCGTTTTACGGGCAAAGGCTGTACCGGAGGTGCTGCTTAAAGTAGTTGAGGCAAAGAGGCTGCTGGATTCGGGCAAGCTTGAATCTGTGCAGGAGGCAACAGATGCTGTTGGCATAAGCAGAAGCTCCTTTTACAAATATAAGGATGATATTTTCCCTTTTTATGAGGGGCGTAAAGGAAAGACAGTGAATCTTGTCATTCAGATGGATGACGAGCAGGGCATACTTTCCGTTGTGCTTAAGTCGGTAGCCGATGCGAAAGCAAATATTCTTACCATACACCAAAGTGTACCGGTAAATGGCATTGCGTCACTCACGTTATCTGTGGATGTATTTCCCGAGTCGGATGATGTGGATGATATGGCAAAGCAGATTGAGTCCTTAAAGGGCATACATTACGTAAAAATTTTAGCCAGGGAGTAACAAAAAGATGAAGATTGCAGTCATGGGTTACGGCACAATTGGATCAGGTGTCGTAGAAGTATTAGAAATCAACAAAGAAAAAATCGCAAAGAGAGCGGGAGAGCCGATCGAGGTCAAGTATGTGCTTGATTTAAGAGAGTTCCCGGGTACACCTATCGAGAACAAAATAGTTCATGATTATAAGGTTATTGCAGAGGACCCTGAGATCGGTATAGTTGTAGAGACAATGGGAGGCGTTGAGCCTGCATTTACATTCGTAAAGGCAATGCTTGAGGCAGGAAAACAGGTAGCAACATCAAACAAGAACCTTGTTGCTGCAAAGGGTGCTGAGCTCATCAAGATTGCCAGGGATCATGGAGTGAACTTCCAGTTTGAGGCCAGTGTCGGTGGCGGAATCCCTATTATCAGACCTCTCAACAAGTGTCTCACAGCAGATGAGATTGAGGAAATCACAGGTATCTTAAACGGAACAACCAACTACATGCTTACAAAGATGACAGAGGAAGGTGCAGACTTTGATGAGGTATTAAAGGATGCTCAGGATAAGGGCTATGCAGAGAAGGATCCTACAGCCGACA